>Ga0255334_1000023_pt1 | contig 230886 bp, 200 predicted proteins | sample EtOH5_35cm_T3_12_FD_202080 | JGI IMG/M metagenome (GOLD analysis project Ga0255334, IMG submission 202080) | Sandy soil microbial communities from University of British Columbia, Vancouver, Canada - EtOH5_35cm_T3_129 | ecosystem: Engineered > Artificial ecosystem > Sand microcosm >... | reverse complement strand
ATGCCCTGCTCGAAGCAGGCGAGGGAGTCCTCCAGCGACAGCTCGCCGCCCTCCAGCCGCTCGACCAGGGTCTGCAGCTCGGTGAGGGACTGTTCGAAGTCGAGGGCGGCTTTCTTGCGGGCCATGGGGGGACCTGGGGGTGGCGGGAGCTCTCAAAAAACGGCAAGACACTAGCAGAGCGATGGCGCTACAGCAAACGCTAAAACTTGGAGAGGGGCGGTTGCTTAGGGTTTTGAGCTGGGGTTATGCGTGATGCAGGCGGATAGATTTGGTGTTGGGAGGTGAGGGGTCGCTTCGTTTGCTGCAGGAGAGCCGATGTGTCCATCCGGTCAGTGGGCACATCGACCGACAGTCATGCCGTGTGAGCGAAATGTCTACCTTTAATGGCTGTAGATTCTTCCCTTCCAGCGTGAGCGTACGCCGCGCCAATAGCGAATTGCCGAGCTCCAGGTCATGCCGAGATAGAACGCAGCACTGATCGGTAGCAGCAAAGCCCATAGCGGAGACATGCGGTAGTAACGCAATATCGGCAAATAGCTGACTGTCATGGCAGCCCAAGCGGAGAGGGCCCAAGGCCACATGGTGGGCAAATTCATGAAAGCGAACGGCCCGCCATAGGCAACGAGAAATATCGCCGTGACTGCCAATAGTGCCCAGACGGAGTAGCCGAGCTGGGTATACGCGGAGCGTGCAACCATGTCGTGAATAGAGGCCAGATTGCCATAAGGGCGCAGGCTCACCACGCTACGACTCAGGCCAACCCAGGTGCGGTAGCCGGCTTGCTTGACTTGGCGTGCCAAGGTGCAGTCATCGATCAGGGCGCCACGAAGACTGGCGAAGGCGCCTATTCGATGCAGGACGTCAGTATCCACCAGCACACAGCCTCCTGCCGCTGCGGCGACGAACTTATTGCGGGAGTTGGACAGGGCAAAGGGATAAAGCAGTTTGAAGTAGTAGACGAATACTGGCAGCAGCAGACGATCCCAGAAGCTGGTGCGACGGAGATCCGCCATCAGCGAGACGAAATTCCGCCCTTCGCGTCTTTTGAAAGCCAGCAGGGCCGGCAATAGGCCGGGCTGTAGCTGGATGTCGGCGTCGAGCAGAAGTGTCATGGCTGTGCGCACATGGGATTTTCCCTGTTCCAGCGCCCACAACTTGCCAGCCCAGCCCTCCGGCAAAGGCTGGCCGCTCACGACGCGGGTATTGGGAAAGGCTGCAGCGATATTCGCCGTAGCATCGTTGGACTGATCGTCCACGACCACTACTTGCAGTGCGTTCCCTTGGGCCTGCAGGGCAGACAGAGTGGAGCCGATCGTGTCAGCTTCGTTGCGCGCAGGGATCAGTACCGTGATATCGCTGAGGTCAGCCGTCCGCACGGCTTGAGGATCTGCCTCAAGTTGCTCACGGGTGCTCCATGGCCGCCACGGGACCAGCAACAGTCCCCCCCAGATCAGGACCGGGAGGAAGGCGATCACCCCGGCGTGCTCTAATACGCTAAGCATGCGCGTTAGCCCTCACTCAAACCCGTGTCATGTTCCTCGATGGTTCGAACTGGAATGCGTGAGGCGTTGAAGCTGGCGCGGTCACCGTATAGCACCGGTAGATCGGGAGCCATGGCGCCGTCGGTGCGCGGTCCGAACAAGGCCACGCGCAGTGCCTTCAGCGGGTGAGCAAAGGTATCGTTGACGGAGCTACCTTCGAAGCCGCAGTGCGCCATGCAGTTGTCGCATTTGGGGTTGATGCCGACACCATAGTTTTCCCACTGGGTTTCTTCCATCAGTGCCTTATAGGTCGGTGCGTATCCCTCATCTACCAGCAGATAGCAGGGCTTCTGCCAGCCGAAGATGTTGTAGGTCGGGTTGGACCAGGGTGTGCACTGGTACGACTGATTGCCGGCCAGGAAGTCGAGGAACATCGACGATTGGTTGAATACCCACTTACTCTTGCGTTGCTTGCCGCGCTTGAATACTTCTCGGAACAGATTCTTGCTCTCGGTGCGTCCGAGGAAGACGTCTTGGCGCGGCGCGTGCTGATAGCTGTAGCCCGGCGATACGGTAATCCCCTCGATGCCCAAGGACATGGCGTAGTCGAAGAAGTCGGCGACTTCCTCTGGCGGCTCCTGGTTGAACAGGGTGCAGTTGATGGTCACGCGATAGCCGCGCGAGAGGGCCAGCTTGATCGCTGCGACGGCTTTGTCAAACACGCCTTCCATGCACACGGACTCATCGTGGCGCTTTTCTAGTCCGTCGAGATGGATCGACCAGGTGAAGTAGGGAGAAGGCTCGTATTCGTCGATATGTTTCTGTAGCAGAATTGCGTTCGTGCACAGGTAGACGAACTTCTTGCGTGCGACGATGCCGCGCACAATCTCCGGCATTTCCTTGTGGATGAGCGGCTCGCCGCCGGGAATGGAAACTACCGGGGCTCCGCACTCATCCACGGCACGCAAGGCTTCCTCGACGCTTAATCGCTTCTGCAGGATATTCTTGGGGTGGTCAATCTTGCCGCAGCCCGCACAGGCCAAATTGCACTGGAATAGTGGCTCCAGCATCATGGCCAAGGGATAGCGATGCTGACCGCTCAGCTTCTTGCCGATGATGTAGCGAGCGATTTTGATTTGCTGAATAAGGGGAATGCCCAATGGGGATCTCCGCAATGTCGGTCTGCTAAGTGTAAAACCGGTGCGCACGCGAACATATGGCAGGTGCCATACGCCTACTTCGCCGGTGGTTAACTCATCCGTCAGCGCCTGATCGTCGATTGAAATGGGATGCGCTGAGCGGATCAGAATTTTAAGGGAGAGGGGTGAATACCTCTGCATGTTCCTGGCGCAGGCGCATCCATTCGAGTTTGAACCAGGGTGTGAAAATTTGCGGGTTTTCGGCCATTTCCTTGTCTAGCGCTTCGGGGGAAATGTATCTCAGTGCCGAGACCTCGTTCAGGTTGAGAGTGGGGGCTTCGTCGCTGCGGCCGGCATAGACCCAGCATAATTCGTGCTCCGCACCTTCAGCATCGAATTGGGCATGATATTCGAACTTGAATAGAAAGCTGAATGAGCATTGCATGCCCAGTTCTTCGCTGAGGCGCCGATCTATGGCTTCATTGATCGCCTCGCCCCGGCGAGGGTGGCTACAGCAGGTGTTGGACCAGAAGCCCGGCCATAATCGCTTGCCTGCGGCTCGCTGTTGAAGGAGGAGCTCACCTTTATGATTGAACACAAACAGCGAAAAGGCCCGATGCAGCAAGCCTTGCCCTTGGTGTGCAGAGGCCTTGTCTAGGAAACCAATCTCTTGATCGTGCTCGTCAACAAGCACCAACGGTTCATCATTGAAGGAAACCACGCTCCTTGAGTGATGCCATTGGCAAAACTCTTGTTCCTGACTAGCCAAAGATCAAACTCCTCACCAAATCTACCGCAGCATCATAGCGCATAACAGCCTTCTCGAAGAGCCTTCGTGGGGCGGTGCAGGTGGTTGGGATTAACCCTAAAGTTAGTAATTATATGCCTGATCGGTTCTTAATTTGAGCAAACTCAGGCTGCTGTCATCATGTTATTATTGGGCAAATGCCTCATCAAGCACTCTCATGTCGACACATTCTTTCGTCAGTGCATTCATATTCTGGCTGGGTACTGGACTAGTCGCTGCAGCCGTCGGTTATGCCATCGCCACCTTTGGTGTCGCTCTCAAAAGCACTCGCAGTCGAGCCTCGTCTTCGGGGCTTCGATCCCATGTGCGACCGGTCAGCGTGCTCAAGCCGCTGCATGGAGCAGAGCCGAAGCTGTATGAGAATCTGCGTAGTTTCTGTCGGCAGGCTCATCCGAACTACCAACTGATATTCGGTGTGCGCGAACCTCAGGATCCTGCCATCGCTGTGGTGAAGCGGCTGCGCGATGAGTTTCCACAGGTAGACATCGACTTGGTTGTCGATCCGCGCGTGTATGGTGCCAATTTCAAAGTCAGCAATCTGATGAATATCCTTTCATTGGCCCGACATGATTGGCTGGTGCTGGCTGATAGCGATATCAGCGTGCCCGAGGATTACTTGGCACGGGTGACGGCCCCGCTGGCGGACCCAGGGGTGGGGATAGTCACCTGTCTTTACTATGGTGTACCGCAGGACAGCTTCTGGTCGCGCTTAGGTTGCTTGTTCATTGACGACTGGTTTGCGCCATCGGTACGCCTATCGCATTCGTTCGGATCTACCCGCTTTGCTTTCGGCTCAACCATCGCGCTGCGCCGAGAATCGTTACAGGCCATTGGCGGCTTTGAGGTTCTGCGTGATACTCTGGCTGACGATTTCTGGTTAGGTGAGCTGACCCGGAAGGCTGGGCTGCGTACCGTGCTTTCGGATTTGGTGGTCGGTACCGAGGTGATCGAAACCAGACTGGCCGAGTTGTGGGCCCATGAGTTGCGGTGGTTGCGTACGATTCGAGCAATCGCGCCGAGCGGCTTTTTCATGAGCTTCGTCTGTTTCTCTTGGCCGATGTCCCTGCTCGGTTTAGCGATGGCGCCGACAATATTGAATGCCTCGCTGGCTGCGGTTGCGTGTTCTGCGCGTATTGGGCGGTTTATTCTTGGTCGTCGAGTCAGTCGGCCATCGGTGCCTTGGTATGAGGTCCTGCTGACCCCGCTTCGTGACTTGCTTCTGTTGGCAGAATGGGCCGTGGCTCTGACCAGTTGGCGGGTTCAGTGGCGCGGTCAGGTTCTGCATGCGCGCAAGGATGAGCCTACACGTTAGTTTTGACCTATTCTCGCCATGGTGTGTGGGTAGGCGGTTGGTAAAATCTCGGCCTGGTGGCCGTTGGAGCTTAGATTTTCTATGAAGTCTTTGAAGACGCTTTTTCTGCAGGCTCCGTCTTTCGACGGTTTCGACGGCGGTGCCGGTTCGCGTTACCAGGCTAAACGCGAGATTAAGAGCTTCTGGTATCCGACTTGGTTGGCTCAGCCGGCTGCTCTGGTTCCCGGCTCGCGCCTGCTGGATGCCCCGGTGGAAGAGCTTTCAGTGGAAGAGTCCCTGAAGATCGCCGCTGAGTACGAGCTGGTGATCATTCATACCAGCACGCCTTCCTTCCCGACCGATGCCAAGTTTGCCGAGCTTCTCAAGGCTCGTCGTCCTGACGTTCTGATTGGTCTGGTCGGTGCCAAGGTTGCGGTTGACCCCATTGATTCGCTGAAGGCTTCGCCGGCAATCGATTTCGTGGCACGTGAAGAGTTCGACTACACCTGCAAAGAGATCGCCGAAGGGCGTCCCTTGGAAGAGGTTGCCGGGATCAGTTACAAACTTGCGGATGGCACGGTAAAAAGCAACCCGCCGCGGGCAATGATCGAGAACATGGATGAGCTGCCTTTTGTTGCTCCCATTTATAAGCGCGACTTGAAGATCGACCGCTATTTCATCGGTTATCTCAACTATCCCTATGTCTCCATCTACACCGGGCGGGGCTGCCGCTCCAAGTGCACTTTCTGCCTGTGGCCGCAGACTGTTGGGGGGCATCGCTACCGTGTCCGCTCGGCTGCCAATGTCATTGCCGAGGCTAAGTGGATCAAGGAGAACATGCCCGAAGTGAAGGAATTGATGTTCGATGACGATACCTTCACCGATAGTTCCAACCTTGAGCGTGTACACGAAATCGCTCGTGGGCTCCATGCTCTGGGCTGGACCTGGAGCTGCAACGCAAAGGCGAACGTGCCCTATGAAACCCTGAAGATTATGAAGGAAAATGGTCTGCGTCTGCTGCTGGTAGGCTACGAGTCCGGCGACGATCAGATCCTTCACAACATCAAGAAGGGCCTGCGCACCGATATTGCGCGCAAATTCACCGAGAACTGCCACAAGCTTGGTATCCAAATTCACGGTACTTTCATTCTTGGTCTGCCTGGCGAGACCAAGGAAACCATCGCCAAGACTATCCAGTTCGCCAAGGAAATTAATCCGCATACCGTTCAAGTATCCCTTGCAGCGCCCTATCCGGGCACTAAGATGTACGATCAGGCCATTGAGAACGGCTGGCTTGAGCCGAACCAGGCGGTCAACTTGGTCAATGACAAAGGGGTGCAGTTGGCTCTGATCAGTTATCCGCACTTGTCCAAGGAAGATATTTTCCATGGTGTCGAGAACTTCTATCGGAGCTTCTACTTCCGCCCCTCGAAGATCTGGGAGATCGTCAGAGAAATGATGGGTAGCTGGGAAATGACGAAGCGCCGTCTGCGTGAAGGTGTGGAATTTTTCCGATTCCTGCGTGCGCACGAGGCTTGAGGGGGGTGTTTGCCGGGCATCGCCCGAGTGCGCAACGTTCTGCTTCCAATGTGTGTGATCCAGCTGTCGCGTTGCGGCCACGCTTGATCGTGACCGCAGACGATTATGGCCTGCACGAGGCCGTCAACGAGGCTGTCGAGCGTGGTTATCGTGATGGCGTGCTAAGGGCGGCCAGTTTGATGGTCGCAGCCCCTGCGGCAGGAGATGCCGTCGCCCGTGCGCGGCGTCTGCCGGGGCTTGCCGTCGGTCTGCACTTGGTGCTTGCCGATGGCAAGGCAATGCTTCCGCCAGGGCGGATCCCTGACTTGGTGGATGCTCGGGGTTGGTTCGACAGCAATATGGTGCGCAATGGTTTTCGCTTCTTTTTCCTTCCCCAGGTTCGTCGCCAACTGGCGGCCGAGATTCGGGCGCAATTTGAAGCTTTCGCTGCAACTGGTTTGACGTTGGATCATGTCAACGCGCACAAACACTTCCATCTCCATCCGACCATCTTGTCACTGTTGCTCTCCATTGGGCGAGACTATGGCATGAGGGCTATCCGCCTGCCTGCCGAGCCGAGCATGGGGCCTTGGTTGCGTCCTTGGCTGGGCTTGATGCGCTGGCGTCTCAATCGGGCGAGGGTCATGTATAACGACCACGTTTTCGGTCTCCAGCATAGCGGTGGTATGGATGAGAGGGTTCTGATGGATGTGCTTCGGCAATTGCCCGATGGCCTCTCCGAGTTGTATCTCCATCCGGCCGTTCATGGTGGCTTGACTGAAAGCATGGCCGATTACCGGCATGCTGACGAGTTGGCTGCCCTGCTATCGCCAGAGGTGCGCCGGGTGATCGAGGGTCGTTACAAGCTATGTTGCGGCTTTCTTGATCCGGAGGCCGTTTCGGCATGAAACGACTTAGTTATTTGGCCGGTTTTATCGGTCTGATTGCCGTTATTGCCATGGTGGTGCGCCAAGACGGGGACGCTATCCTTAACGCTTTCGATCACGCAGGATGGGGGCTGCTTTGGCTACTGCCTTTCCATGTGCTGCCCCTTCTACTCGATGTGATCGGCTGGCGTATGCTGTTGGCTCCAAGTGATCCGGAAGGGCGAGCCAGCATTCCAGTCCTCTTTTGGATCGCATCAATCCGCGAGGCTTGTAACCGCCTGCTGCCAGTCGCCAATATCGGTGGTGAGATTGTCGGTATCAGGTTGGTCAAGTGGCGTGGAGTCGATGGCGCGGCAGCTGCGGCGAGCATTGTCATCGAAGTCCTGTTGACCCTCCTCACTCAATACCTTTTCACAGCGCTGGGCATCGTACTGTTGATCGCCCTGATTCGGAATGTCGGGGCTTTAGACACGGTCCTGATTGCTCTGGCTGCCAGTCTGCCGCTCCCCATAGGTCTGTTCATGCTGCTTCGTCATGGGCGGGTGTTCTCGCGCTTGGAGGAGGTGGCTGAGAAGATTCTGGGTGGGCGTTCACGGCTCACGGAGCTAATCAATGGCAAGAACCTGGATCGGGACATTCGCAAGCTCAGCTCTAGTCCGTGGCGACTAATCGGCTCCTGTGGTTGGCAGTTTTCCGGCTTCGTGGTCGGTAGTGTCGAGACTTGGCTGGCATTGGAGTTGTTGGGGCATTCGGTCAGCGTTTGGGACGCCATCGCTATCGAGGGAGTGACGCAGGCTATACGTAACATTATCTTTATCGTTCCCGCCGGCATAGGTGTTCAAGAGGGGGGATTGATTCTGTTCGGAAGCATGATTGGACTTCCGCCTGATGCCGGCATGGCGTTATCGCTGGTCAAGCGTATGCGTGAGGTGGGGTTCGGCGTGCCGGCTCTCATTTCTTGGCATTGGGTTGAAGTGCGGCGGCTGGCCCAGCAACGATGCGACGAGACTGTGTGATCAATATTAGTCATGAGTGATGATTAGGAGTAGTTGTAATGCAGACTGACGCCTCCGTAGCTGATGCTGATTACGCCATGCGCAACTGGCGCGGCGAGCGGCTCGGTCGAATCAGGGTCGGCTCCGATGCGCACAAGCAGCTGTTCTGTCGCATGCTGTTGGATACTCACAATCCTTACAAGCCGGCCGTAATGGTTTGGCCCGAGCTTTCTCCCGACGCTTTGCAGCGGATTACCTCACTGCCCATTTGGGACATCGCTGTGCAGACGGAGGGGAGGGCGCAGCTGAGGGTGCAGGCTTATGCCAACACGGTCAGTGATCCGCTCCTGCGTGAGGCGTTGGTCATGGACGGTGGCGAAGAGGCGCGGCACAAGGTGGTCCTCAGTAAGCTCGTCGAGGCCTATGGAATTCGCTTGGAGCCGGAGCCGGCCTACCATTTGCCCAAGGACCCTGAGTGGGCTTGGCTGGTCACTGGCTACAGCGAGTGTGTCGATAGCTTCTTCGGCTTCGGATTGTTCGAGGCTGCCAAGAGGACAGGCTATTTCCCGCCAGAGCTGGTGGAGACCTTTGAGCCGGTGATGCAGGAAGAGGCCCGGCATATCCTTTTCTTCGTCAACTGGATTGGCTGGTATCGCCGCCAGCTATCCTGGTGGCAAAGGCTTATCTTCGAATTTAAGGTTGCACGAGTGTGGGCTTTCCTGATCTGGGAGCGGATAGGTATCGCCAGGGGACTGGATAACAATGGCGAGATGCAGGATGCCAATTTCACTCTGACAGGGCATGAACAGATTGGTATCGATCTCACGCTATCCGAGCTGTTGGATATGTGTTTGGCTGAGGATAGGCGCCGCACGGATGGCTACGACAAGCGCCTCTTGCGTCCGACCCTGATGCCGCGCTTGGCGCGCATAGCGCGCCGTTTCATGCGCTGATCGTTATTGGTTCTGCTTGAACCAAGTTACTGCATCCTCCAGCGCTCGGCGGAATGAGCCGGGCGCATAGCCTAGCTCTCGCTCGGCCTTGGCGCTGGAGAAGAACATGCGTTTCTTAGACATGCGCACTTCTTCTACGGTGGCGATCGGCTGGGTGCCGGTGAGACGCGCCCAGCCTTCTGCTGCGTAAGCTATGGGCATCACCACGGAGTGCGGCAATCTCCACCGGGGAGGTGTGCGTCCGACAATGTCGGCGATTTCCGCCAGCAGCTCCTGCAAGCTGAGATTCTGGCCGCCCAGAATGTAGCGCTCGCCCACTGTGCCTTTCTGGTAGGCGAGCCAGTGCCCTTCTGCGACATCATCCACGTGCACTACATTCAGGCCGGTATCGACATAGGCGGGCAGGCGTCCTGCCATGGCGTCGCGTACGATTCGTCCGGTAGGGGTAGGTTTGATGTCGCGCGGTCCAATCGGGGTTGAGGGATTTACGATCACTACTGGCAGGCCGTCTCTGGCAAATTCCTTGGCCACCTCTTCGGCAAGGAACTTGGAGCGTTTGTAGTGCCCGATCATGTTGCTCAGCGAAACCGGTGTACTTTCGTCGCCGGACCGACCATCTCCGGGAATGCCGAGAGTGGCAACGCTGCTCGTATAAACAATGCGTGAAACCCCGGTTATCTTCGCTGCATTGAGTATCGCGCGTGTGCCATCTACGTTGTTTCGATAAAGCTCCGCTGAGTTCGGCGCCCATAGACGATAGTCGGCGGCCACATGAAAGAGTGCATCGCAGCCATCGCATGCTCGTTGCAGGGAGTCAGTCTTGGTGAGGTCTCCTTCATAGACCTCTACCTCAAGGTTTTGTAGATTGCGGCGATCCGATGACGCTCTTGCCAGAACGCGGACTTGGTGACCTTCGCGCAGGAGGCGGCGTGCTACGGCCGAGCCGACAAAACCGGTGGCTCCGGTCACCAGTGTCTTTACGGCATTAACCATTGATAAAAAAGCCTTAATTGATGTGCTGTGGGAGTTGCTTTGATCGGCACTTTCCGCTCGCCTAATGTGATGGTCGCGGTTCATCGAGAGGGGCGATTGTGCGCTGCTATTTCACTCTGCAGAAGGGGGGCTGCGGATATTTCCAGCATTTATTTACAGCTTTGCATTTTTCAGTATGGACTAAATTTTCCTACATAACTACAGTGCCTCCTAGGAAATAGTCTGGAAAGATCTTTGATTACATTCAATTCATCCCGTTCGCCGGGACTCGAAGCAGCTGTCCTTTGCCAGTGCTGAGTGCAACGGTGAAGGCAAGCAGACTTACCATAAGCAATCCCGGATGATGATTCATGTGGCGCACGGGATGGCACGAGTGAGCGGGAGATGCAGCAGCCCTGAGGTGCATTACGCCGGAGATACTAAGCAGCACTGTTTCGGCATAACGGCTCCTGTCCCTGCCGTAGTGTCTGCATGCTAGGGAAGGGCCAGAAGGACCTCGCCTGCAGCCCGGCTAAAACTGTCTCTGCGTCGCAGTCAGCCAGATCTAGCTTGCAATGCGGGGCGTGTACATGTAAAGAGACGCCCCGGGTGCCTGGTGTTTGCCTGGCTAGGTTTGTTACTGCCTGATTTCCCCTACAGGAAAGTGCCTGGAGAGGGGGAAAATGAGGCTGAGAAGCTCTCTTGAGGAGCCGACTTTGATGTATAGGCAGGGTCAAGCGGTCGTTTCAAATTCAACTGGCCACACTGTTTGTCCTGTCGGATTTCCTGAATGGTGAGAGAATACTCGCTCGGGGCGTGGGATATCCCCCTGCAGTACTCCTATGAAATACAAAATTGAAGCCGGCGGCGTGAAATAGCCCTCGACTCATGCATAAGCCCAGGTTTTTGCTGGCCCGTACCAATGGAAAGCAAAAAAATCGGGGCTATTCAGATCATCGCTAACTGGATAAAGAGGAAGGCTAAGGCAGATCCATGTTCGACCCCCAACAAGCTACTGTGACCTCAAAAAACGGTGCTGATGCTTACCAAGACGCCATCCTTCCAAAAGTATCCAGAAGTTTCGCGTTGACCATCCCTCAGTTGCCGCCACTGCTACGCCGTGCGGTAACCAATGCCTATCTGCTTTGCCGTATCGCCGATACCATTGAGGATGAACCCGTTTTCTCTGCTGAGGATAAGCGGCGGTATGAGGATGCCTTCATAGATGCAGTGACTGGCCGCATCGATTCTCAACAATTCTCCGCAGAGGTGGCCCCCCTGTTCTCCAAGGCGACCTTGGAGGCTGAGCGCGAGTTGGTTGGCCAGTTGCCTTTGGTTCTTGAAGTCACTCGGAGTTTAAGGCCGGCCCAGCGTCAGGCCATCGTGGAGTGCCTCAAGATCATGTCCCACGGGATGCATGACTTCCAGCGCAACGTGGGTCGTCATGGGCTTGCCACTCTGCGTGACATGGATTGCTACTGCTACTGCGTAGCTGGCGTTGTAGGCGAAATGTTGACGGAATTGCTAATCGATTTCGATCCGGCCTTGGTCAGTCAGCGTGACACCCTTATGCGTCTTGCAGTTTCATTCGGCCAGGGGCTGCAGATGACCAACATCCTCAAGGACCAGTGGGAGGACTACCGTCGCGGTGTCAGCTGGTTGCCTCAGGATATATTCGCCAAATATGGCGTGCGCTTAGAGAGTCTACAGGCCGGTCAGAAGGACTCTCGCTACGAGGCAGCGATGATCGAGTTGATCGGCGTGGCTCACGCTCACCTGCGTAATGCGCTCGACTACACGTTGATGATTCCCGTGAGCAAGCATGCCGGCTACCGCCAATTCTGTCTGTGGAGTATCGGGCTCGCGGTGTTGACCCTGAGCAAGCTGCAGAAGAATCTCGATTTTTCCGCCGGCGAGCAAGTAAAGGTCTCCCGCAGGGCAGTGACCTATACCATCGCACTCAGCAAGATGAGCGGGAAGTCCAACACCGTTTTGCGTTGGTTGTTCGCGATAGCTGCGCGCAAGCTTCCGCTGACTCCATTATCGGCAGAGTGGAGTGCGCCACCGCGCGCGAATCTCATTTGGCCCAAGAGCGCCATCGCATATTTCGCCGAAACAGTCTAGAGCAACCTCATTCAAACAGTGATGTCAGCAATGTTGGAAAGTTCTCCCCTTCTTGATCCGGTTGCCGCCGATAGCCATCTTCAAGAACCGAAAATGCCCGGTTTGGATCAGGGCATTGCGCGTGCACGCGAAGCGCTTCTGGTGAGGCAGGATGCCGATGGCCATTGGTGCTTCGAATTGGAGTCCGATTGCACGATCACTGCTGAATACATCTTGATGATGCATTTCACGGATGAGATCGACGAGTTGCTTCAGGAAAAGATGGCGCGATACCTGCGCGCTATCCAGGATTTGGATACCCATGGTGGCTGGTCCCAGTACGTGGGGGGCGAGATTGATCTCTCCTGTACGGTCAAAGCCTATTACGCTCTCAAGGCTGCCGGCGACGCACCCGAGGCTCCGCATATGCGTCGTGCAAGGGAGGCGGTGTTAGCGCTTGGCGGCGCCGCCAAGAGCAACGTGTTCACTCGAATCCTGCTGGCCATGTTCGAGCAGGTGCCGTGGAGGGCGGTGCCCTACTTGCCAGTAGAGCTCATGCTGCTGCCGAGTTGGGCTCCGATCCACATCGAGAAAATGTCTTACTGGGCGCGGACTACCCTGGTGCCCCTGACCATTCTCTGTTCGCTCAAGGCTCGAGCTGTCAATCCGAAGCGAGTCCATATCCGAGAGCTGTTTGTCACTGCTCCGGAGCTGGAGCAGGACTACTTCGTTCGTGGCGGAGCCTTGAACCGTTTATTCCTCGCACTGGATAAGCTTGGTCGCGCGGTAGATAGCTTCGTGCCAAGTGCTTTGCGTAAGAAAGCCATTCGTAAGGCCGAAGCTTGGTTCCTGCCGCGGATGAATGGCGATGATGGTCTCGGCGCCATTTTTCCACCCATGGTCAATAGCTACGAGGCCATGGTTCTGCTCGGTTATCCCAAGGATCATCCTGACCGTCAGACTTGTCTGCGCTCTATCCAGAAGCTGGTAGTGCATCGAGAGGACGGCTCGGCCTACTGTCAGCCTTGTGTTTCGCCAGTTTGGGATACCGGCTGGAGCGCCATGGCCCTGATCCACAGTAGTGACGATGCGAGCACCGATGCGGCGATCGTCCGTGCCTGCGATTGGCTGGTGCAACGGCAAGAGTTGATGTGTAAGGGGGACTGGGTTGCACGTGCCCCACAGGCAGCTCCGGGTGGTTGGGCCTTCCAGTATGCGAATGGTTACTATCCGGACATCGATGACACGGCCTTGGTCGCGGCGTTGCTACATGTGATGGATCGGCGTCGAGGTCAACCCGGGAAGCACAGCTATAATACCGACCGCGCTGTCGACTGGATGCTCGCCCTGCAGTCGAGGAACGGCGGTTTCGCCGCCTTCGATGCCGACAATACCTACTACTACCTCAACGCTATTCCCTTCGCCGATCACGGCGCGCTGCTAGATCCGCCGACCGAGGACGTTTCCGGTCGCGTAGCGGCTTGTTTGGGGGTGTTGGGGCGCAGTCAGGATCGTTTCGGTCTGAGTCACTGTGTCGATTACCTGCGTGCAACCCAGCAACCCGATGGCAGTTGGTGGGGGCGTTGGGGTAGCAATTACATCTATGGCACCTGGAGTGCCATTTCCGGCCTGTCCCTTGCCGGGGAGGACCCGAGGCAGCCCTATCTTCGCAAGGCCATCGACTGGCTGCGGGTGCGGCAGAACGAGGATGGCGGCTGGGGCGAGACCAATGATAGCTACATCGATCAGGCTTTGGCTGGCATGAATGGAGGAGTCAGCACGCCACATTCGACAGCCTGGGCCGTGCTGGCTCAACTGTCCGTGGGAGAAGTCGAGTCCGATTCAGTCCGGCGTGGCGTGGCATTCCTGCTTTCCACGCAAGATTCTAATGGGCTTTGGTCTCATCCCTCGCATAACGCGCCAGGCTTCCCGCGAGTCTATTACCTCAAATATCATGGTTATGCGGCGTATTTCCCCCTATACGCGCTTGCCCGCTATCGCTATCTACTGAATTGTTCCAGGGCGCAGCCGTGAGATTGCAGTCGCTCGGCGTTGTTGTGGCATTGAAGGCCGAAGCTGCCGCACTGACAAAACAAACGGCATATCCGGAGAGCATCCTGCCAATCGCCAATGGCTGCGGTCTGTTGCTGAGTGGGATGGGGCCGGATGCAGCTCTGAAGGCGGCACATTCTTTGGCTGACGCTGGGGCCCAAGCATTGGCGACTTTCGGTGTCGCCGGCGCCTTGGTTCCGGGGTTGCGCAGTGGCACGTTGCTTTGTCCGCAACGGATACTAGATGAGCAAGGTCGTGTTTACCTGGCTGATCCTGCTTGGTGCAATCGGCTGCAGCGGCGTCTAGTCGCTGCAGCGTTGGCGACGGTTTCCGATATTGCCTTGCTCAGCATGCCAGCATCTGTTTCCACCGTGACAGGAAAGGTTGCAGCTCAGCGTCATTACTCGGCTGCGGCGGTGGATATGGAAAGTGCCTCGGTAGCCGCAGTGGCTGCAGAGCGGAAACTGCCATTCGTCGCGCTTCGAGCCATTGTCGACGAGCGGGATGATTCACTTCCCGAGGCGCTGCAGGCTGCCATCGATCCGTGGGGGCAGCCGAGGATATTGCCGATGGTCTCTGCTCTGGTGAGGCATCCAAGCCTGCTGGCCCGTTTACCCGGATTGTCTTCCCGCATGGGCAAAGCCGTTCGTGCACTACGCACAGCGGCAGCCATAGCCCCGAGCCTGGAGGCGCCCGAATCCCTTAACCGCACCCAGTCGTGATAAGATCCGCCACCAATTTTTGGGTGCTCAGCGTGGCCGAGGATCTGCTTCGTCCGACAGCAGTCTGAGACCATGCAATATTAAGGTTGTTATGACTAGGTTAGTGCGGCAATGTCTCGTCTGGCTGGTGGATTCCAGTGGGCGTCACCCCTTCATCGTTCTACTGTTGGCGGCGCTGCTGGCGACGGTCAGCCTGATGGGGGCATCCTCGCGTCTAAGTATAGATACCGATTCGGATCACCTCTTCTCCGATCGACTGCCGTGGCGCCAGCAAAGCGCCGAGTTCGCCAGGCAGTTTCCCCAGTTCAGCGATACGCTCATTGCCGTAGTACGCGCGCCGACGGCCGAGGAAGCGCGTGAAAACGCCCTGGCCCTTGCCAGCGGGCTAGCTGCCGATGAAGCGCACTTCCGCTCCGTTTCCACGCCTGGAATCAGCTCGTTCTTCGACCGCCAGGGCCTGCTGCTGCTGCCGTCGAAGGATTTGTTCGACGTTATCGATAGCATGCTGCAAGCTGGGCAACTGCTCGAACCACTAGCGGCCGACCCTTCCGCTCGCGGATTGCTCAAGGGCATGGACATGATGGTCGAGGGCGTTCGCTATGGGATGGCCGACTATCTCACGGCCTATGATGGCGCGCTCAACAACATCGCGAAGACTTTGGACGACGCCTTGGCCGGGCATAATTCGCCGTTGTCCTGGCAGGCTCTGATGACTCCCGAGCTAATCGGCCGTAGCGGCGGAATGGAGCTCGTGCTGATCCATCCCGTACTGGACCGCGATGCGCTCGAGCCTGGTCATGCTGCCACCCAGGCGATGCTGGATTTAGTTGCCGATCTGCCCGGCGTAAAAGCAGGACGCGTGAAGGTCAATTACACTGGCTCGGTGCCACTATCGGACGAGGAGTTCAGTTCCTTGACCGATCATGCCGTGCCGATTGCGGTTGGCAGCACATTACTGATGATTATCCTGCTGGTGCTGGCTCTGCGCTCCTGGCGGCTGATCGTGCCGGTGGTGATTACCCTGATCGTGGGGCTGCTCTTCACCCTCGGTTTTGCCGCTTACGCAGTCGGTCGTCTGAATCTGGTTTCGGTTGCCTTCGGGGTGCTCTTCGTCGGCCTTGCTGTCGACTTCGGCATCCAGTTCGCCGTACGTTTGCATGCTCTGCAAAGCCGGGATCGGGGTATTTCCGACACTCTTCACCACACGGGCAGTCAGGTGGGGGGGCAGATCGGCTTGGCGGCACTGGCGACTGCTTGCGGTTTCCTTGCCTTCGCACCGACTCACTTCAGTGGCATGGCCGAGCTCGGCATCATCGCCGGCATCGGTATGCTGGTGGCTTTGTTGTGCACCTTGACTATTCTACCGGCACTGCTGCGATTGATGGCCGGTGGAGCGCAACATGCGGACGTCGCTTTGCCCGGTGGCGCTGCCGCCGATACCTGGCTGGCAAGACGTCGCGTACCGGTTCTGGTCGCCTTCGCACTGCTGGGCGTGGCCGGCCTGTGGAGTGCCATGACCATTCCCTTCGATGCCAACCCGCTGCATACCAAGCGCGCGGACAGCGAAGCTATGCAGACCCTGAACTCGCTGATGGGTGACCCGAACACCAATCCCTTCAACCTTAACGTCATGGTTCCGGACGTTGACGCCGCGCGCAAACTGAGCGATCGCCTCGGTACCTTGCCCGAAGTGGCGCAGGTGGTCTCCGGCGCCGATTTCGTTCCTGGCGGGCAAGACGATAAGCTGGACCAGATCAGGCAGGCGATGGATCTGATGTATTCAGTCCTAAGCCCTCATCAAGTGAAGAACGCACCCACGGTCGCCGAATTGCGTGCGGCCGCACGTGAAACCAGCGTGGCGATCGCCAGTGTCTCTGGCGAGCTACCGCCCAGTGCCCCGTTGACTCATATCGGACAGTCGCTGGGCCGCCTGGCCGAAGCACCGGATAGCGCGGTACTGATGGCTAACGACGCACTGTCGCGGTTTCTTCCGGAGACTTTCAAGCGGCTGAAGGATTCGCTATCGGCCGAACGCATCACTCCGAAGAACCTGCCGGACGAGTTGAGGCAGGATTGGTTCACTCCTGACGGTCAAGTACGGGTACAGTTGACGCCTGGCGATGAGGCGCAACATACCGCCGGGCTGCGCAGTTTTGTCCAGGCCGCTCAATCCGTGGCACCTGAGGCTGTCGGTTCGGCATTCGATACCATCAAGTCGGCCGATACCATCCTGCAGGCCTTCCAGCAGGCAGCCATGTACGCCACCCTGGCCATCGCTCTGGTGCTGATGCTGGTGCTTCGTCAGTTCCGTGATGCCGCCCTGGTGATGATGGCCTTGCTCATGTCTGCTTTGCTGACGGCGTTGCTGGCCCGACTGCTCGGCATGACGATCAACTTCGCCAACATCATCGCCTTGCCGTTGTTGCTAGGGGTAGGCGTATCTTTCAATGTTTATTTCGTCATGAACTGGCGTAGTGGCATGCGCCAATTCTTGGGATCGCCGACTGCACGCGCTATCCTGTTCTCCGCGCTGACGACGGGAACCGCATTCGGTAGCTTGGCGATAGCACGCCATCCCGGCACGGCCAGCATGGGAACGCTGCTGCTGCTGAGCCTGTTCGCGGTGCTGTTGTCCACCTTCGTATTTCTCCCGGCATTGTTGTACATGCTTTCCCCGCCCGGGCACGACGGTAAAGACGTACAGGGCACTGCCCGGCCGGCGGCAAAATGAAATAATAGCTGCGCGGGCTTGGGTGTCAGGGGATTGGAGCAGGGGAGGGGCAGCGGCATTTCATGCATGAGCCCCTTGCTTGAGAAGGCCGTGTCCTGACGAATGCTTTCTGGCTGACTGCTTCAGTGCAGTAGGTCCCCCGAAGCCCAAGTGAGCGAACCCGCGTTTAGGCCCGTTCGACCGGCCTTTCCTGTGCGCGAGGTGCCGCTGGTGCCTCGTCGTCTACTGCGGTCGCCAGGCCAGCATCTAGGCGGATGATCGCCCCCCTGCAATGCAAACAGGCTCCTGATCCTGGATGCCATGCCTTTTCCAATGATCTCTTGATCGCGCCTGAGTGCTCGCCTGCCAGCCGAGACGTCGTCTCTTTTCGGAGCGTGTGCGTTACCGTCTATTTCCACCGGATCAGCATTGCTGGCCATGACATGTTCTCCTGCATTGGCAAACGAATCGGGAATAGTCTTGGGATAGGCGGGCAGGGGGGATGAGCCAGATCGTGCGATCGCTCGTTACGGTCATTCCCGCCATCGATGGATAGGTTTGGACAAACCTTCGGTACAGAGGCGATGGTCCGGCTGGTGATGACCAACTGAATCGTGACGGTAGGGAGCGTCGGAGAAGGGAGAGCTGATGCTGCAGGATCATGGGCTTGGGGGACGTCATGACCAGAGTCCTGGCATGGCGTCCTAGAGTGCCATTACTTCTTGCTGAGAACCCACTCGGCAAGAGTCTTGGCTTCTGCCTCGGTCACAGCATTCGGCGGCATCGGGATCGGGCCCCACTTGCCTTGGCTGCCCTTGGTGATGCTATTGACCAGAGTGGTTACCGCATCGCCCTGACCGGCGTACTTGGCGGCGACGTCTTTGTAGGCAGGACCGACCAGCTTGGTGTCGACGTTGTGGCAGGCGACGCAGCCCTTGGCTTTGTACAGCGCTTCGCCGTCCTCGGCCATGGCCGATTGTAGGGCCAGCGCGCCGCCGAGGGCGAGCAGTGAAACCACAATCTTCTTCATGAGTGACTTCCTCATAGGCTAATGGGGCAAGCTCGTCGGCTTGCTTGATTGACCCGATAAGCGAACCGGGCGATGAAACGTTAAATGCGGCGACCGGGCTGATCAACCTGTTTTCAAGTTCAGACTGTTTATCACCACTTCGACGCTACTACCTGTTGTCAAAGGTGGCGGATTCATCCTAGGCCAGCCTCGAGCCGATTCGTTTGATCGATATCAGATCATCTGCATGACGACCCGAGCTTGCAAATTCTCCCAGTTGTCTTGGATATGGCCAATCATGGCAATGGGGGATTGACTGCCCGCGTTCGAGAGTTCGGCACGAAGACTTCTGACGGATGCACATTCGCCCAAAAGGCTGCAGCGGCGATGTTCTTTCGGTTTTCCCGGATGTCTGCCATGTCGAGTGGCGAAGCGGCAGGTCTTGTACTCCATCGCTCACAAGATCGGTAAGCCAGGATCCAGCGATACGGGGGCGGATGGCGGTACTATCGGCTATCCGGTTGAATACTGGGGAGATATTCGAGTTGGTGGATGGGAGGGTGGAAAAGGCTGGTGCCGCTCCCCGGCTTGTTTCGGGCAAGCGCTCCATACAACATCGGCACCGTGTCAAGGGAACGACACAGGCTGCCAGGGAAGGCGGTCAGGGACATCGCAGGATGCGATTCATCAGGATGATGACCCAGGGAAGAACCAAAAAAGGCGGGGGAATCCCCGCCTTTTTCTTTTCCGGTGCCATAAGCTTATTGACGCCGCAAACGCTGACACTATGGAAAAACCCGAAGGTTCCGGCCCATATGCATAGCCGGTAAGGGATTCCCTTTGAATCGCTCTCGATCTGTGCATTGTCTCGTCCTCGGTCTGCTCTGTGGCTTTTCCCTTGCGCTGCCTGCAATGGCCAGGCCGCTGCATTTCGCCTTGGTGGCCAAGACCGTGGACGAGGAGCCGTTCATTTATGCTGCCCGGGGCTGTGCCGAGGCCGCCCAGGCAGAGGGCGACACCTGCATCTTGCTGGGGCCCTCGGGACCTACGCACTTCCGCAAGCAGGATCCCATCCTGAGCGAGGCACTGGCGCTGGGCCTGGACGGGATCGCACTCTCGGTGACCAACTCCCGTTGGCTGGCTCTGCATTCCCTGCAGCGGCTCGGACTGACGCCGCTGATCACCTTCGACTCCGATCTGGAGCCGGAGGAGCAGTATCTGCGCCGCGCCTATGTCGGGCAGAACAACCTCGAAGTCGGTCGGCGCCTGGGCCTTCTGGCTCAGCGTTTGAGGCCGGGGGGCGGACGAGTCTGTCTGCTGAGTGGCGGCCACTCCGATCCTAATCTCAACGCCCGCCTGCAAGGCGTCCGTCAGCAGCTCAGCGGACGACCAGGCATTGCCGAGCGATTGAGCGGCGAGAATGGCTGGGTCTCACATGAGCGCTGTCCTCTGTATGGCGCTGACGATCAAGAGTTGGTCCTGAAGCAGCTCACGACCATACTTCAGAGCGGACAAATCGACATCATCATCTCCCTTGGCTCCTGGCCGATCTTCGATGTGGGGAAATTCCGCCAGCGCCTTGGTCCTCTGCTCGCCGAGCTTGAGGCCAAGGGACGGCGTCCGGAGCTCATCATCGGCATCGGCGAGCCCAGCGAAGCGGAGCTCGCCTTGCTCGACGACGGCTTGGTGCAGGGCTACCTGTCGATGAACTTCACGGAGATAGGGCGCGAGAGTTATCGGGTGCTGAAGCGGTTGGCCCAGGGGGAATCCGTTCCCATGAATACCTTCATCGACAGCCGCATCTATCTGCCGAAACGGTAGTCCGCTCCTTCGTTCAAACCGTGCGCGAGAAGCGTCCCTTCTGTTTGCTTCCCAGGTAGGCGTCGAAGGCCATGGCCACGCTGCGCATCATCAGCTGTCCCTGGGGTAGCAGTTCGAGGGCGTCGTCGCGGATTTCCACTAGGCCGTCGGCGACCTGCTCCTCCAGTTTGGCCAGCGACTCGGCGAAGTAGATCTTGAAGTCGATGCCGTGACGGGCCTCGATCTCGGCGAAATTCACCCGCCCGTGGCACATCAGGCCGATGATCACCTCCCGGCGCAAGCGGTCGTCCTCGTTCAGCCGATAGCCCCGCTGTACTGGCAGCTGGCCGGCATCAAGACGCGCGTAGTACTCCGAGAGCAGTTTGACGTTCTGGCTGTAGCTGTCGCCGACCTTGCCGATGGAGGAGATGCCGAGGCCGATCAGGTCGCAGTCGGCATGAGTGGAATAGCCTTGAAAATTGCGTTGCAGGGTACCGTTGGCCCGGGCCAGGGCCAGTTCGTCGTCCGGTAGGGCGAAGTGGTCCATGCCGATGTAGACGTAACCGGCCTCGGTCAGGCGACGGATGCTCAGTTCGAGCAGTTCCAGCTTGCGTTCGGGCGGCGGCATGTCCTCGGGACGGATCAGGCGCTGGGCGGCCACCTGTTCGGGTAGGTGCGCGTAGCTGTAGGCGGCGATGCGATCAGGGCGCAGGGCGATGATCTTGTCCAGGGTGACATCGAAGCTGTCCACGGTCTGTAGCGGCAGGCCGTAGATCAGGTCGACGCTGACCGACTTGAAGCCAGCCGCGCGGGCCGCCTCGACCAGCGCGCGGGTCTGCTCCTCGCTCTGCAGACGGTTGACCGCCGCCTGCACGGCCGGGTCGAAGTCCTGTACGCCGAAGCTCAGGCGATTGAAGCCGAGCTGGCGCAGCTCATGGATCTGCGCCGGAGTGACGGTGCGCGGATCGACTTCCAGGGAGAACTCGTGTTCGTCGCTGTCGTCCAGGTTGAACGCCTGGTGCAGGGCCTGCATCAGCTCGGCCAACTGCTCGCTGGTCAGATAGGTGGGCGTGCCGCCGCCCAGGTGCAGCTGGGTCAGCTTCCGGCTTTTGTCGAACAGCGCGGCCTGCAGGGCGATTTCCTGCTTCAGGTAACGCAAGTACTCGGCGGCCCGCTCGGTCTTGTGGGTGATGATCTTGTTGCAGGCGCAGTAATAGCAGAGGCTCTTGCAGAACGGTATGTGGATGTACACCGACAGCGGCTTCGGACAGGCGACGGCGTTGCTCGCCTCGGCGGCGTGGCGGTAGTCATCGATGGCGAAGGCAGTATGGAACTGCGGAGCCGTGGGATAGGAGGTATACCGCGGACCCGGACGATCGTATTTCTCGACCAGAGCGCGGTTGAAACGGGGCGTTTGGTCCATGGGGACAACCTGGCGAAAGGGCGGAGGACCGGGCTCGAAGGCAAAGGCGTCGAGCGCGACTTCTCTTCGGTCCGGAATGGTTGCGGGAATTATCCCCGACTTGAGTCTTTTGTACTCCTGTTTCAGATCAAGGATAACGGCGGCTGGTCGCTACCCAGGCCAGCCACGGGCGGATAGGTTTGGAGCGAGTCTCGGAGCTCCTACGTTCGATTCGCGAGGGCGGAAGCTACATCCGGAAACAGCGTAAGCGTTTTTCCGCTGGCGATTCTGGATGGCTGACTGCCGATAGGCAGCCGGTGCCTGTGTGCTGTGGTAGCTTTAGTTCCGTCTGGACCATCGCTCCGCATCGTCTCAAGCGTACGACGAGCCACTGGCCGTATGGGCCTGCCGTGCTCACGCCCGGGTGCAGGCCACTTCGCTGAGCCGTTCTTCCATCAAGGAGTTCCCATGAGTCACTACCAGCCGGGCATCCTGGCTCCTGTGCCGCCACTGGCGCGCCATCTGTTCTTCACGCTCGAATCCCCGGAGGACCTGGCGGCGGCCCTGGATCGGCTGGCTCATTTTGCCGACGGTGACGCCACCGTGATCGGTCTGGGCGAGTCCCTGGTGCGTGCGCTCGGCGGGCGGATCGACGGGCTGCGGGTTTTCCCGGCGCTGGGGGGGACCGGAGTGGAGGTGCCTTCGATTCAGCATGCGCTCTGGTGCTGGCTGCGCGGGGACGATCGAGGCGAGCTGTTGCATCGTGCTCGTGCCATAGAAGCCGCGTTGGCACCGGCTCTGCGCCTGGTGCAGATGACCGATGCCTTCCGCTACCAGACCGGCCGCGACCTGACCGGCTACGAGGACGGCACCGAGAACCCGCAGGGCGAGGAAGCGCTAGCCGCGGCCTTCGTCGCGGGTGCGCCGGCCGGTTTGCTGGGCGGCAGCTTCGCGGCGGTGCAGCACTGGGCGCACGATCTCGAGCGCTTCTCCGCCTTCGCTCCGGACGAGCAGGACAACATCATGGGCCGGCGCAAGAGCGACAACGAGGAGCTGGAGGACGCCCCCGAGTCGGCCCACGTCAAGCGCACCGCGCAGGAGAGCTTCAGTCCCGAAGCCTTCGTGCTGCGCCGCTCCATGCCCTGGACCGATGGACATCAGGCCGGACTGCTGTTCCTCGCCTTCGGCCATTCCCTCGATGCCTACGAGGCACAGATGCGCCGCATGGCCGGGCTGGAGGACGGCATCGTGGATGCCCTGTTTCGCTTCAGCCGCCCGACCAGCGGCGGTTACTACTGGTGTCCGCCGCTGCGCGAGGGGCATCTGGATCTGAGCGCGCTGGGACACTGAACGGCTGGCCCGCATGGCAAAACGAAAAGACCGGCTTGGAGCCGGTCTTTTCGTTTTGGGCTATTACCCTGGGTTTTCTTGTTCGAGTGGGCCGTTCACCTTGAGGGGTAGCCCTGCTGCGCGCAACCGATTCGCAGCGTGAAGCCTTGCCAACTGGCCGCGTCCTCGGCCTATCGTGATGGCAAGCAGGCGGCCCTCACTTGGACTGAGGTGCGCCCAGGGGCAGTACGGTGCGTCCGTACACTTCGTTCAGGATCTGTGCGATCGCACCGTAGATGGCCGAGAGACCGCAGAAAATGCCTTCGAAGCCGGCGATGTGACCCAGCAGTTCGCTGTCGGTGGCTTTTTCCATGGCGAGCAGGAAGAAAAGCACCACCAGGGAGCCGAAAATGACCTGCAGGCAGCGGTTGATCTTCAGGGTGCCGAAGAACATGCACAGCGTGAATACGCCCCACATCGCCAGGTAGGCTGCCATCGAGGTGCCGCTATCGGCGGCGAAGCCTAGTTTCGGCAGATCCATCAGGCCGACCAGCGTCAGCCAGAAGCAGCCGTAGGAAGTGAAGGCGGTGGCACCGAAGGTGTTGCCCATCTTCCATTCCTGCAGGCCCGCGATCAGCTGAGCCAGGCCGCCATAGAAGATGCCCATGGCGAGGATCATGCTGGTCAGCGGATAGAAGCCGGCATTGTGGATGTTCAGCAAGACGGTGGTCATGCCAAAGCCGAGGAGACCCAGCGGTGCTGGGTTGGCAAAGGCGGTTGAGTGGGTTGCGGTGGCGCTTGATGATACGGACATGGAAAACCCTTGTATAACTGGAATGATGCGGTTGGATGCCGGGGCATCCCTGTTGCGGGAAGCGGGATGATCTACTGCAGTCTGTAAAGCGCTATCGGACGAGCCCTCTTTCAGCAATTCATGAACCATGGCCTTGTTGCCCGGCCACATTTCAAATCCATGCGGTAGAGTGAATGCAAGCATTAGGCCAATGCCAGGCAGTCACGCGCCTGATTTTATGCCATTGTTTGTCAAAAGTTTGTTGTCTTGATGTGATCTTTCGTCACATGTTCTTCACTTTCGGTGCGTAACCAGTCGCTCTACAAGCCGCGAGCCAGAGCAGTGCGCCTAAGAGCTAGCAGGCTCGCTGTCAGCAAGGCGGCGCGGCTCGTCCGCCGACACATGTTCACAGCGGGACAGGCTCACCGGTCGGGAGCTATCGCCGCCGGTTTTTTCCTGCTGAAAGGGGAGTGGCATTCCCTGGGATATTTCGCTGTTTCCGTCAGGGGCGTTTACGCACGTGCTTTGCCAGTCGGTCGTCTCATCGGCCCGTCTCCGCTCAGACTGGCGCACGATCGTCGATTGCCGGCATTGTCGTGAACCCGCCAAGCGGGCGAAGGCTGCGGCGTGTCGAATCAGACATCCCTCGGCTTCAGCTGAGCCGGCCCCGGTTCGATGGAGTCGTCCAGACCGCGAGTCTCGTCGCGGGTATGGCTGCAAGTAGGTGGCCGATGCTATCCGGCGCCACAGCCATGACGGACAGGGACTATTCTCATGCATGGCTGCCGAGCCCGAGGGAGGCGATGCGATCTCTGCCGGGCCTTCACGAAGAGGCCGGCCGCAGGCGCGGCACTCGGTACTGCAGAAGGTGTCCACTGCAGGCCATTTCATCCAGAAGGAGCCCATCATGAGAATTGCTTACCTGTCCCCCCTCTTGCTCGCTCTGCTGCTGGCCGGCTGTGGAGGTAATAAAGAGGAGAAGAAGGCCAACGAGGTGACGCCTCCGGCCAGCGAGCAACCGGCCGTTCCCACCACGCCAGCCGTTCCGCCCTCTCCGACGGCTCCTGCCACGCCGAACACGCCTGCTGCCCCGGTCGCGCCGGACACGCCCGACAGTCCGGCTTCCCGGGTTCCCGGCAGCGACCAGGTGAATCCGAATCGCAATCCCAGCACGCCACCGTCCAGGTAGTGGGAACCGGGAGAGCTAGCGTTCGGCCTCGACCGTGACGCTAGCCGTGTGGTTGGGGCGCCCTAGCGAGGCCTTGGGAGGCTCGACGCCTTTCTCGGATGGCTACCGGGAATAGCGAGGGGCTGGCTTGCTGTGGGAGAGGTTCGGCCGCAGACGGGAGCGGGCTTCCATGAGAGCGTCCCAATCGGCATTGTCTGGCAGTGAGGGAATGGTGACGGTTTCGCCCAGATCGAAGCCGGCCAGTGCCGCATCGACCAGCGCCTCGCCCTCCATCACCATTCTCTCGGGAATGGCGGCCAGATTGGCGCCGCTCCGTTCCCAGATTTCGGTACGGGTCACGCCCGGCAGAACGGCCTGCACCCGTACGCCCAGCTTGCCGAGTTCGCCTTCGAGGGACTGGCTCAGGCTGAGCATGTAGGCCTTGGTGGCGCAATAGGTGGCGCTGAGCATGTCCGGAGCCAGCGCCGCCACCGAGCTCAGGTTGATGATCGCTCCGCGCCCCGCCGTACCGAAGTTGGCGGCGGCGGCTGCCGCCAGCAGGGTAGGAGCCACCACGTTGAGCTGCATCATCTGGTCGGTCTTGCCCAGATCGGCCTCGGCCAGCGGGCCTTCCATCACGACGCCAGCATTGTTCACCAGCATGCTGATCGAAGCGTCGCCGCGCAGACGCCGCTCGACGTGCTCCAGTTCGTGCTTGTCGGTCAGATCCGCCGGCAGTACTTCCACCTCGACTCCGTAGCTCCGGCTGAGGCGCTCGGCCATCGCCTCCAGGCGCTGGCGGTCGCGGGCGACCAGCAGCAGGTTGTAGCCACGCCGGGCGAGCCGGTCTGCGTAGAGGGCGCCGATGCCGGCGGAGGCGCCGGTGATCAGGGCCGTGCCCTTGTCTTCTTGCATTGCCATGGTTCTTCTCCAGATGGGGGACGTTCGATTGCGCGAGCCGGTGCGGCAGGTCCGCAGGCTCGGTCAATCCGCTGATTCTGCTGGGTCTTCTTGTTATGGGAGGTGCATCGGGGCGGGCTGTTCCCGCAGGAGGAGAGGTCGGTCGGAGGTCTCGCGGGAGACCGGCCCCGGTATTTCGGGGCGGCTGAGCGATCAGCCGCCAGGGGCGCCCCCGCGGGACGGATTCGCAGGGTCTCAGGCGTAGGCGCGACGGGTACCGAGATGCTTGACGACGGAGGCGAGGCGCTCGATCGCGGAGAGCTTTTTGCGAATCACCACGATGAAGACCTTGCGATAATGGCCTTCCGGGCAGGTGATCTCGCGCACTCCGTGCCAGGAGTTGCCGTTGCGGACGAATATGAAGCTGTAGTTGCCCATGGCGGTGGCATCGATGGCCTTGTCGAACTCCTCGAATGCCGGTGCGCTGCGATAGTCGAAGCGGCCGCCATCGTCCAGGACCACGGTCTGCCCGCCCCACTCGGGGCGCCAGTCCTTCTCGGTGTTGAAGTAGAAGATGTGCGAGCCCAGTTTGTACTTGGCGTCGCAGTGCGGCGAAACCGAGCAACTGGCCGGCGTGTAGTGCCAGTGGTATTGCAGTTCGAAGTCCGAGGTGCCCAGCAGGCGCGCCATGAACCGCTGGTAGAGCGGGCTCTTCAGCTCATCCATGAAGGCCTGCCAGGCCGGCGACAGGCTCTGGTGCATGTCGGGCGAGTACTCCAGGGACATGCGGTCATGCGGTTTCTGGCCGTAGCGACGTCTCTTGCCGAAGATCCGCTCGAACTGGTCGAGAGTCGGCATCGATTCGCACAGCGCCTGAAAACCTTCCTCGGTCAGCAAGCCGGCCGGATTGACCCAGGGAAAAGGATGCTGGGTCTGGAAAGCATGAGCATCGATTTGATCGAGAGCCTTGGTATTCAAGTACTGCATGGATTATTCCTTTAGACGCGTCGCTTGGTGGCTATGGTGCCGATTGCGTGCTGCCCTGTAACCGGAGGATCGTCACCCATACGGGAGCTGTTGCCAAGGGGACGGAATGGCTTCATCTCCGTCAGTGGTTCAAGGGCGGACGGGGGCGATTGGGCGTGCACCAGCGCTGCTTGAGCTCGTCGAAAGCGGAGCGCCAGCCGATGGCGCCGGGCAGGCGTCGACTCAACGGCGAATGCAAGGCTCTCCGGTAGGCGTGCAGACCGCCGCGCCGGCGGGCTTTCCAGCACAGATCGAGCCAGCAAACGCCGACGGTACGGGCGAAGGCGTCCGAGGCGAAGCGCCCGACCCTACGATTGGCGGCATCGAGGCGCAGCAGCCACTGCTCGGCCCAGTCCAGATAAGCATTGTCGAACTGGGCGCCGAGCGTCTTGACCCGGGTCAGAGCATAGTGACGGGCGAGATCCTCGTCGCTGACTTCCATCCCCAGTTCCTCAATGCCCCGGCGATAGATCGCCTGCTTGCGGTCGCGTCCCAGATCGTCGGTGTTGCGGGTGATGCGTCCCTCGTGCTCGCGGCCGCAGACCAGGATGTCGCCCATGTTGGCCATCCGGTGCTTGCGCGAGAGGCGCTGATGCAGTTCGTAATCCTGGCAGCGGCGGAAGTCCAAGCTGTAGCCGTACTCCTTCAGGATCGCCGTGCGCGCCATGATGGTGCGGTTGGTGAGGGCGCAGTAGAACAGCAGGCTGGCGGCCACGTCGTCGGGATCGAGGGGCTGGCGACGCACCCGCTTCAGCGGATGCCCGTCGGCGTCCATGAAGTTGCAGGCGCTGCCGATCTGGACGATGCCCGGATGCCGGTCGAGGAATTCCACCTGGCGGGCGAGACGGTCCGGATAGCAGAGGTCGTCGCTGTCGAGCAGGGCGATGTACTCGCCGCGTGCCAATTCCAGACCGCGATTGCGGGTGGCCGGAATGCCCATGTTGTGCGGATTGCATTCGACGCGCAGGCGCGGGTCGCGATACTCGGCCAGCTTCGCCAGAGTGCCGTCGGTCGAGCCGTCGTCGACGATCAGAACTTCGAAATTGCCGTAGGTTTGCGCCAGCACGCTGTCCACCGCGGGACCGATGTAGTGCTGCCGGTTGTAGACGGGAATGAATACCGTGACCTTGGGGTTGTTCATCGGCATGCGCACCACTGTCGCTCGGTTGGACGGCGGCCGCTCTTCTCGATGCGATGCGACGACGCAGCTGGGATTGCTACCGGAGCCCCGGGCAGCTTGTTGTTCATGATGATTTGCATGTCTTCCTGAGGAGTGAATTGGAGCGTCCTGCTCGGTTGGGGCAAGGAGCGAAGTGCGTAGAGGGTGGGCATCAAAAACGGAGCATGTTGGAAAACAGAAAACCGGCTTTATACACCAAATATCATCCCTCTGGCATTTGACACGGGCCGGTGGACCGCCTCTGCAGGAGGCCATATCCGCCGAAGGAGCGCGTCGGTGCCAAGCCAGGCCCTGGGGCCATACTCACCCCTGACCAGCGGGTACGATTTCAAAACAGTGCAAGCGTGTAGCTGACGATCAGGCGGTTCTCGTCCCTGTCCTTGCTGTCGTTGCCGCGTTGTACCCCGTTGCGCCAAGTGAGGCCCACGCCCTTGAGGGGGCCGTCGGGCACGACGTAGTCGAGGCGGATGTCGCGCTCCCATTCCCGGTGGTCAGGGCCCTGGGCGTGGATGTTGTGGGCGCTGTAGTAGGCCGTGCTGAACTTCAGCCCGGGCATCCCGAGTTGCTTGAAGTCGTAGGCGTAGCCGGTCACCCAGGTCCGCTCGCCGGCGCTGGTGAAACGGGCGATCTGGGCGTTGGTGATCAGGTGCAGGGTGCGGCCTTCGTCCTCGTTGATGTGGGGGAAGTCGCTCGGGCCGCTGATCTGCTGGTACCCGGCGCTGAAGGCATGGCCCTTCAGGCTGTAGGTGAACATCGTGCTCCACAGGTGGTTGTCGACCTCGCCGGCGGTCACGCCGTCGCCGTAGTAGCCGCTGCTGACGTACCCCTCGGCACGGCCGGCGGCGCTGGCGTTCCTGCCGTCGGAGGTGCTGCGGAAGTAGCGCAGGTCGGTCTTCAGCGTGCCCGCCGGCAGGTGCCAGTCATGGACCAGGCCGAAGAAGTGCTGCTGGTAGAAGTTCTTCAGGTTGCCGTAGTAGTACTGCAGCAGCAGGTTCTTGCCGGCCTTGTAGTCGGCGCCGGCGTAGAGGAATTCGTGGCTGAAGCGGCCGGTCTGCGGGTCGTTGGCGCCGGCGATGGACATGCCTTGATGGTCGGAGGAGTTGCGTTCCGCCACGCGCGTCAGGCGGCCGGCGATCAGGCTCAGGTCGTCGATCTCGTGGGAGGCGATCTGCGCGCCGCGGAAGGTCTGCGGCAGCAGGCGGCTGTCTCCGTAGGTCAGCACCGGCAGTTTGGGCATCAGGTTGCCGACATGGGCCGTGGTCTTGGAGAGGCGCATCTTGGCGGTCGGCTCGAGGCGGCCGAAGCCGTGTTTGGCGTTGCCGTCGCCGTCCAGCGGGAACACCGAGCCCGGGCTGCGTGAGAGGTCTTCCTTGCCGGCCCGTCCGCCGCCGTCCAGGCGCAGGCCATAGAGTCCCAGCACGTCGACGCCGAAGCCCACCGGTCCCTGGGTGAAGCCCGACTGGTATTTAAGGAAGAAACCCTGACCCCATTCGTTGATGCCGGGGGCGTCTTGGTGGCGGATGTCCTGGTCGATGTGGAAATTGCGCAGGTGGAGGCTGGCCTTGCTGTCTTCGATGAAGCCGCCGGCGATCGCCTGCGGGCTGGAGGACAGGATTCCGGCCGTGACGGCCAGGGCCAGTGACGCCTGTTTCATGTTGCTGGTTTCCCCTTGCGCGATGGACTGTCCGACTGTTCCTGGCCGGGGCGCGAATCGGGCCGCCGGCCAGCGTCTTCTCGTGCGAAGCACCGGCCGCTGGCTCGGTAGGCTGGCGGGCAGTGGCTTCAATTGGCCGCCACTGTACTGATAGCGACTTAAGCCAAACTGAACGGACTCGGCCGGAGGTGGCCGACGGACGGAGCAGGAGGCGTCTCCGGCGCGGCTTCTGTTTCGCTAGATCGGGTCTGCATGAGCGCCGCTGCGCTCCGCCAGCACCCGGGTCGCGCCCTGGGGCTTGCGGCTGAACCAGATCACCCGGCTCACGCCGCGGGTGATAGCCACGTAGGCCAGACGCAGGCCTTCGTCCTTCATCGCCTGGTCGTAGCTGTTGCGGAAGAATCCCGAATGGGCATACAGCGCGTTGCGCAGCGGATGCGGCTCCGGCGGCGGGCAGTCGTCGAGGATGATCGCCACTTCGGCCTGCAGGCCCTTGGCGCGATGGATGGTGTAGGCCTTGACCGGCAGCCGGCGGTCCAGCTGCGCCTGGACCTGCTGCAGCGGTTCGTTGCGCCGGCTGAGGAGCAGCACGGCATTGCGGTCGGCCCGCTGGCGCGTGGCGACGTGTGCGCACTGGGCGCGGATCTCTGCCAGCAGCTCGGGCAGGCGGGTCTTGAGGTCGAAGCGCGGCACCAGCCTGACGCCGTGGTCTCCCGGCTGCATGGCTCTGGCGGCCCGGCTGGTCTTGGTCTGCTTGAAGGCGACGTCCGCCAGTACCGCCTCGGCATCGCGGATCACCGGCTCGATGGAGCGGTAGTTGGTCTCCAGCGTCAGCACGGCGCTCTTCTTCGACCGCCCCCGGGCCGGGAAATGGCGGTCGAAGTCCATGAACAGCTCCGGGGAACTGCCGCGCCAGCCGTAGATGGACTGCCAGTCGTCGCCGATGGCCATCAGGCTGACCGGTTCGCCCCGCTGCGCCAGGGTGCGCTGCACGGCCTGCAGCCACTGGACGATCTGCGGCGAAATGTCCTGGAACTCGTCGATCAGCAGATGCGTGAAGGGCGCCAGGCTCGCGGTCGGGACGCCCTGGCCGCCGGCCGCCAGGCTTTCCGTGAGCCGCTGGAAGGCGCCGTTGAAGGTCGTCAGACCCTGTTCCCGCAGGCAGTCCTGGAAGGAGCGCCAGAACGGGAGCAGGGCCTCGACGAAGGTCCGTTCGCGCTCGGGGCAGGCCAGGGCCCTGACGTCCAGCCGTTCGATGCAGATGCCGAGGCTCTCCATGAAGCCGGCCTGCACGTGGAAGGCCTCGAACAGCGGCAGCGGGGCGAACTCGCCGGCCAGCTTGAAACCGTCCAGCGGCGCTCGTCGGCCCGCGTCGCTGCCGGGCGGCGGCAGATCCAGCAGCGCGTGCACCCGTGCGCGGAAGTCCGGCTGCGCGGCATAGCAGCGCTGATAGGCCTGTTTCAGCAGGCGCAGCTGGGCCGGTCGCAGACGGGCGGAGGCGAGGGGGTTGTCCGGTTCGGCCGAGCCGTTCCGGGCGTCCAGCTGCTCAAACCAGCGCGGCTCGTCCAGCAGGTCGCGGGCCAGAACTCCCATGGCCGAATGGAAGGTGCGCACGCACTGCCGTGCCCGCGCTTCGTCGAAGGGGTGGCCCCAGAAGGCGAGGACTTCGATCAGCCGCTCGCGCAGCTGCGCACAGGAGGCGTTGGTGAAGGAGATCACCGTCAGCCGTTCGGGGGCGATGCCCAGGTGGCAGAGCATGAACACCACGCGCAGCACCAGGGTGGTGGACTTGCCCGAGCCTGCGCCGGCGAAGATCCGGGTGACCGGGTGGCGGCCGAGGATCATCGCCCACTGCTCGTCCGAGGGGGCACCGATCAGTCCGGCCGCCACTGCCGCGGCGACCCGCTCGCGCATAGCCTGGATGCGGGCGTCGTCCACCGGCATCGGCGCCGGCCCGTAGATGCCCTCGCCGGTCGGGCGGGGAGCTTTGTTCTTCGAGCCGGCCGGCTTTTCCGCCGGTTTCCGGCCGCCCTTGCCGGCGGGGGCGGCGGCCTTTTTCGCCTTCGGCCCGGGTTTGCGCGTCGGCTCGACCGGCTCCTTCGTCGCGCGCAGATGGGCCGCGGTGCGCGGAAAGTAGCGCGCCAGCGCGGTGGCGAGGAGCGATCGGTAGCGCTTGACGGCGGACAGCATGCGGCGATTCCGGTACCGGCATAAGGGGCGATGGGCGCGATGATAGGGGCTTTTCCTTACGAATCGATCGTTTCGGGAGAAAGGCGCATTTTTTGCGTAGGCAATCACCGATTGCCGTCGCCCGGCTGCGACAGACCGCCGCGATTCGTTACTATCCCGCGGTTGCCCTTTTTCTCGAAATTGCGAAGGAAATGCTGAACGATGATCAACATCCTCATTGCCGACGATCACCCCATCGTGCGGGATGGCTTGAAACAGATCATCTCCGAACAGGGGGATATGCAGGTCCACGGCGAGGCGGCGGAGGGCGATTCCCTGCTGGCGGCACTGCGCCAGGGGCTGCCCGACGTGCTCCTGTGCGACATGTCGATGCCCGGGCGCAGCGGCATCGACCTGATCAAGACGGTCAAGGCGCTGTGGCCCTCGCTGCCGGTGCTGGTGCTCAGCGTCCACGAGGACGACATGTACGCCATCCGCACCATCAAGGCCGGCGCCATGGGCTATCTGACCAAGGCCTGCCCCTCCGAGCAGCTGCTGTCGGCCATCCGCCGGATCCATTCCGGCCGTCTCTACATCAACGAGGACGTGGCGGAGAAACTGGCCCTGCAGGCGATCGGCGGCGCGCAGCTGCCGCATTCCGGCCTGTCCAACCGCGAGCATCAGGTGTTCCTGATGCTGGCCGAAGGCCTGACCGTGTCGGAGATCGCCAAGGCGCTGACCCTCAGCGTCAAGACCATCAGCACCCACAAGGCCAACATCATGCAGAAGATGAACCTGGCCAACATGTCCGAACTGATCCGCTACGCCATCGAGCATGGCCTGGTGAACATGCAGACTCTGCAGCCGGCCTAGGACTATTCCTAGGCTTCCATCGGTGCATTCCGACCTGGCTCGGTTCCGCTCCGAGCTGGCAAGGTGCTACTCCTAAGGGCAAATAAGCCCAGGCCGATACTTTCCCCGCCGCTAATTTCCGATCATGCCCCGCGCTTCCGCCGTGGGGCGCAAGCGTTCGGCATGCCAGAAAGCGGAGGCGTTCTGCCGTGGTTCCTTCGAAACGATTGATGCTCTTGTCTCTGCTGCCGGCACTGGCGGGCGTGCTGGCCGTGTTCGTCAGCGGCGGGACCCTCGTCTCGGCGCTTGTCGTGGCCCTGCTGGTGGCGCCGACCGCGCTGGTCGTGTGGCGGCCTGCGCTGCCCGGACGCGCCTCGGCGCCGGTGCCGGTACCGCTTTCCGCCATGGTCGACGCGGCCCGGGTGCGCGACTACGTCGACGGCGTCGGACAGCTCAGCCGCGAGCTGGCGCCGGTCTGGGAGCGCCAGGTGGATACCGCCAGGACCCAGGCGGAAGCCGCCGTCTCCGCTCTGACCGCCCAGTTCGCCGGCATCGTGCAGGAGCTCGACGAAACCATCCGGATCTCCGCGCGCTTCGTCGGCGAAGGGCAGGGCCAGGGCGTCGCCCAGGTGTTCGCCGCCAGCCAGAGGGCCCTGCTGCAGGTGGTGGACACCCTGCAGGAAGTGGTCAACGAGAAGATTGCCCTGATGGGCGAGCTGGACCAGCTCAAGGCCTTCACCAAGGAGCTGGACCAGATGGCCCGGGACGTCGGCCGGGTCGCCGACCAGACCAACCTGTTGGCACTCAACGCGGCCATCGAGGCCGCCCGCGCCGGCGAGCACGGCCGCGGCTTCGCCGTGGTGGCCGGCGAGGTGCGCCAGCTGTCGCGCCTCTCCGGCGAGACCGGCAAGCGCATCGGCGAGCGGGTGGCACTGATCGGCCAGGCGATCAACGCGGTGGCCGAGTCCGGCGCGGCCTCGGCCGAGCGGGACGGCCACCTGGCGGCGACCACCGAAGAGACCATCGGCCGGGTGCTCGGCGACCTGCGCGGGGTGACCGACGGCCTGACCGAGGCCGGCTCCCGGCTGCGCGAGAGCAACGCGAGCATCCAGGCCCAGGTGACGGACGCCATCGTCCAGCTGCAGTTCCAGGACCGCACCGGGCAGATTCTCAGCCACACCCGCGACAGCATCCGCGCCGCGGCGGCGGCCATCGCATCCTCCGTCGAGCGCTACGCCACCCAGCGGGTGCTGGCCGCGCCGGACGTGCAGGCCCTGCTGGAGGAACTGGACAGGTCCTACGCCATGGCCGAGGAGCGGCACAACCACAGCGGCGAGAGCGGCGAAGCCGCCGACGACGGCATCACATTCTTCTAGAACACGGACGGCTCCGCCCGGTCGCGGAGCGAGAGGCAGACCCATGAGCAAGACGGTATTGGTGGTGGATGATTCGGCGGCGATCCGCCAGGTGGTGTCGATCACCCTGAGCGGCGCGGGCTACGAGGTGATCACGGCGTGCGACGGCAGCGACGCCCTGGGCAAGCTCACCGGCCAGCGGGTGCACCTGATCATCTCCGACGTGAACATGCCGGTGATGGACGGACTGAGCTTCGTCAGGAAGCTGAAGGAGCGCCCGGAATACAAGTTCACCCCGGTGATCATGCTCACCACCGAGTCGGCCGAGGACAAGAAGCAGGAAGGCAAGGCCGCCGGCGCCCGGGCCTGGATGGTCAAGCCCTTCCAGCCGGCGCAGATGCTCGCGGCCGTCTCCAAGCTGGTCATGGCCTGAGGGGCGGGGCATGTACAGTCTCGATGCCGGGCAGGGCCGGTTGCGCATGCAGTGCGATCTCACCATCTTCCAGGCCGCGCAGCTCTGGCCGGCCTTCGGCGAGGCGCTGGAGCAGGCGCGGGTGCTCGAGGTGGATCTGGCCGGGGTCGGCGAGTTCGACAGCGCCGGTCTGCAGCTGCTGCTGATGCTCCGGCAGGCCGCCATCGCCGGCGGTCGCGGGCTGCGGCTGAGCAATCCGGGCGCCGCCGTCGTCGAGACGCTGGCCCTGGTCGGTGCCTCGGGACTGCTGGACGAGGTGCCGCCGGCACCCGGGAGTGACCTGCAATGAGCCTGCAAGCCGCCTATCAGACCTTCCTGGCCGAGAGCCGGGAACTGCTGGAGCAGATGGAGTCCGATCTGCTGCAGCTCAAGAGCCGGCCCGAGGACGCCGAGCTGCTCAATGCCCTGTTCCGCAGCGTGCACACGGTGAAGGGCTCGGCCGGGATCTTCGGCCTCGACCAGGTGGTCGCCTTCACCCACGTGGTGGAGAATCTGCTCGACAACCTGCGCCAGCTGACCCTGCGCCTGACCCCGGCGCTGGCCGAGCTGCTGCTCCGCTGCCGCGACCACATCCTCGGCCTGGTGGAGACCGCCGGCGAGCCGCCGAGCCCCGAGCGGCTGGAAGCGGGGGCGGCGCTGATCGCCGAGCTGGAGTGCTGCCTGTCCGCCGGGACGGCCGAACCCGTCGGCGGGGACGGCCCGGGCGAGGGGGCGGACGCCGGCGGCGATGCCTGGCATCTCTCCGTGCGCTTCGGCCGCGAGGTGCTGCGCAACGGCATGGACTCGATCGCCTTCATCCGCTATCTGGGCAGCCTGGGCCAACTGGTCCACGTGGAAACGCTGGCCGACGCCCTGCCGCCGGTAGAGGCGTTCGATCCCGAGGACTGTTGGCTGGGCTTCGAGATCGCCTTCCGCGGCGACGTGACCCGGGAGACCCTGGAAGGCGTGTTCGAGTTCGTCCGCGACGACTGCGAACTGTCCATCCTGCCGCCCGGCAGCCCGCTGGAGGCCTTCATGCAGCTGATCGCCGAGCGCCCCGAGGACGACGAGCGCCTGGGCCGGCTGCTGGTGGCCTGCGGCAGCCTAAGCGAGGAGGCGCTCGAACGCGGCTTCGCCGGGCGGCGCGCGACGGTCGCGGCCATCGCCGAGGAGCCAGTGCCGGAGACGGAAACCGACGAGGCGGCCGCCCGCCAGCGCCAGGCGCCGCGGAACCGGGCCCAGGCCAGCCAGTTCATCCGCGTCCAGTCGGACAAGCTGGACCGCCTGATCAACCTGGTCGGCGAGCTGGTCATCGCCAGCGCCGCCACCGAGCTGAACGCCACCGCCTCCGGCGACAGCGCGACCATGGAGGCGGCGGCGGAAATGTCGCGCCTGGTCGAGGAGATCCGCGACAGCTCCCTGCAGATGCGCATGGTGCCCATCGGCGAGACCTTCCAGCGCTTCGTGCGCATCGTCCACGACGCCGCCTCGGAGCTGGGCAAGGACATCGACCTGCAGATCAACGGCGCCGACACCGAGCTGGACAAGACGGTGGTGGAGAGGATCGGCGACCCGCTCACCCATCTGGTGCGCAACGCCGTCGACCACGGCATCGAGCCGGCGCCGCTGCGCCTGGAGCGAGGCAAGCCGGCGCGCGGGCATCTGCAGCTGAACGCCTTCCACGACTCCGGCAGCATCGTCATCGAGGTCGGCGACGACGGCGGCGGCCTCGACTGCGCGCGGATCCTGGTCAAGGCCCGGGAGCGCGGACTGGTGCGCGCCGACCAGGAGCTGTCGACCCAGGAGATCCACCAGCTGATCTTCGAGCCCGGCTTCTCCACCGCCGAGCAGGTCACCAACCTGTCCGGACGCGGCGTCGGCATGGACGTGGTGCGGCGCAACATCGAGGCCCTGCGCGGCACCGTAGAGGTGCAGTCGGAGCCCGGCGCCGGCACCCTGTTCCGCATCCGCCTGCCGCTGACCCTGGCGATCATCGACGGCTTCCTGATGCGCGTCGGCAGCGAGAGCTACGTGGTGCCGCTGGAGCTGGTCACCGAGTGCATCGAACTCAGCGCCGTGCAGCGCGAGGAATCCTGCGAGCGCAACTACATCAACCTGCGCGGCGAGGTCCTGCCGTTCGTGCGCCTGCGCGAGTACTTCGGCATCGACCAGGCGGCCGGGCGGCGGGAGAACATCGTCGTGGTGCAGCATGCCGGGCACAAGGTCGGTCTGCTGGTGGACGCCCTGCTGGGCGAGCACCAGACGGTGATCAAGCCCCTCGGCGCGCTGTTCCGCCACATCAGCGGCATTAGCGGCTCGACCATCCTCGGCAACGGCCGGGTGGCGCTGATCCTGGATATTCCGAACCTGATCCAGCGGCTCTGCCAGCGCGAAGGCGAGCTGGCCGCGCGGCTGGAACGGGCGCAGCGGTGAGCGGCGGGCGCCCGAATGCCGACCACCATCCGAATGCAGCGAGGTGTCACGTGTCCGGCCGGACCCATCGCCAGCCCCTGTGCGGGCTGATCGTCGAGGACAGCGACGACGACTATCTGCTGATCGAGGCCGCCCTGCGCCAGGGCGGCTTCGAACCCGAATGCCGTCAGGTGATGACGGCGACCCACCTGGAAGCGGCGCTGGTCGAGCGCACGTGGGACTTCGTCATCTGCGACCACAACCTGCCGGCCTTCGATTCGCAGATGGCGATGTCGCTGGCTAGGCGCCTGCAGCCGGAGCTGCCGTTCATCATCGTCTCCGGCGCCTGCAGCGACCAGATGACCGTCGAGGCCATCGCCGCCGGCGCGGTGGACGTGGTCGACAAGCACAAGTTGGCCAAGCTCGGCCCGGTACTGCGGCGGGAACTGAGCGAGCGACGGATGCGCCACGAACTGGTGGCGTCCCATCAGCATCTCGAGCGGCTGGCCTATTACGACCCGCTCACCGGACTGCCCAACGAGCACCGCTTCCTCGGCGAGCTGGAGCGCTTGTGCACCGGCGGCGCCACCTTTGCCCTGGTGCTGGCCGACATGAGCCGCTTCCAGCAGATCGTCCGCTGCCTGGGGCCGCGCGCCGGCAGCCGGCTGGCGGTCCAGCTGGCCGAGCGCCTGCGCGCCGAGGTCGGCCAGGATGGCTTCCTCGCGCAGATCGGCCGCAACCGCTTCGCCCTGGCCCTGCGCGGCATCCCCGGCGCGGCGGCGCTGCGGGCCTGGATCGAGCGTTTCAGCGCCAGCCTGCCCGGCAGCATTGTGGTGGAGGGTGCCACCGTGCCGCTGGCCTGGCATCTGGGCGCCTGCCTCTATCCGCTCCACGGCCGCAGCGTGGCCCAGCTCCACCGCCATGCGGAGGTCGCCGTGCGCCGGGCGCTGCAGCAGCAGACCGACTGGGAGCTGTTCGACACCGCCTGGCTGAATCCCGCCGCCGAGCCTTACGACCTCGAAGACGCCCTGCGCCAGGCCCTGCGCAACCAGGAGTTCTCCCTCGACTACCAGCCCCAGTTCGACCTGCAGAGCGGCGCCTGCATCGGCGCGGAGGCGCTGCTGCGCTGGCGCCATCCGCGCTGCGGCCAGGTCTCGCCGGCCCGTTTCGTACCGCTGCTGGAGGAGACCGGCCTGATCGTGCCGGTGGGGGAGTGGGTGCTGCGCAGCGCCTGCCGCCAGGCCGCCCATTGGCACGACCAGGGCCACAGCGAGATGCGGGTCGCGGTCAACCTGGCGATGATCCAGTTCGAGGAGGCCTCGCTGGTCCGCATGGTGAGCGCAGCCCTGGCCGACAGCGGCCTGCCGCCGAACGCGCTGGAGCTGGAAATCACCGAGAGCGTGGCGATGAACGACCAGGAGCGGGTGATGGCCACCCTGCACGAGCTGCGCGGGCTGGGGGTGAGCTTGGCCATCGACGACTTCGGCACCGGCTACTCGTCGCTGGCCTACCTGAAGAACTTCCCGGTGGACAAGGTGAAGATCGACCAGTCGTTCGTCCGCGGCATCGACCGCGATCCGCGCGACCGGGCCATCGTCCAGGCCATCATCGGCATGGCCCGGGCGCTGGATCTGGTCACGGTGGCGGAAGGAGTAGAATCGGCGGCCCACCTGGAGTTCCTGCACAAGCACGGCTGCCGGCACGGGCAGGGTTACCACCTCGGCCGCCCGCTACCGCCGGAGCAGCTGGAATTCAAGCATTAGAGAACTCGTCGGGTTTGCATCATCAGTGTTCATCAGCGATTTTCGCCGGCTGTCATGGCTAAGTTGTTCAAAGGCGTGCCGCATGCCCTCGCCACGGCCGGCCGCCGGCTGCGCAGGGCGGTCGACGCCCCGCGGCGACCGGGCGCGCCGCTGATGATCGGCACGCCCAGGCCCTCCGTCGTGGCGACCGCCGGTGCCCGTGCGCCGCTGCCCGGCCTGGTCTCGCCCGGCAGGGCGCTGCTGCTGACGATCGCCGTGCTGGCCTCGATGGTGCTGCTGGCGGGCTGGGCCGGGGCGGCCAGCTTCGGCGAGCCGCTGTCCCTGCTCGTCGGCTGCCTGCTGTTGATGGTCATCCTGCTGACCACGACCCTGCTGGTGCTCGACCGCATCGGCTGCTGGCTCAGCCAGCGCTTCGACATCCTCTGCCAGGCCGCCGCGGCCTGGGACTCCAGCGATGCGCTGGAGTTGGCGCAGCTGCTCGGCGAGGACTCGGTCGGCCGGCTGCCCTGGGGGCTCCGGCGGGCGGCGCTGGCCTTGGACCGGCTGACCCTGGCCCTGCATCTGGCGCGCCAGGCCTTCGTCGCCATCGCCGAGCATGGCGATACCTGGGAGTCTTGGGTCGGGCGCGATGGCCGGCTGCGCTGGGTCAGCCGCTCGGTGCTGGCGATCACCGGCTACTCCCCGGCCGAATGCCTGGCGATGGCGGACTATCCCTATCCCCTGATCCACCCCGAGGACCACGAACGCTTCGAGCGGATGCGGGCCGGCGAGAGCGGCGCCGGGGATGAGCTGCGCGTGCGGACCCGTTCCGGCGAGACCCGCCAGGTCCGCCTGAGCTGGCGCTGGGTCCGCGGCGAGAGCGGCGAGGAGCTGGGCCTGCGCCTGTCCGTGGTCGACCTCGGGCGCAGGCCGGCGCAGCCCAGGCCGCTGCCGCGGGCGAGCGAGGCCTTGCCGGAGCGGACGGCGGGGCCGCTGGGGCACTGGGAATGGTCGCTCGACGAAGACAGCCTGTCCTGGTCGGATGAGATCTACCCGATCTTCGGCCTCGACCCGCGGGAGTTCCGGGTCAGCTATCCGGCCATGCTCGAGCGAATCTTCCCGGAGGACCGCCCGCGGGTGGTGGCGGCGCTGGTGTCGGCGCTCAACGGCGATGCCCCCTACCGGGTCGAGCACCGCATCCTCCGCTCCGACGGCACGGTCCGCCACGTGCTCAAGGAGGGCCGTACCGAGCGCGATGCCGACGGCGCGCCGCGGCGCCTCTACGGCATCGTGCAGGACATCACCGACAGCGGGCAGGCGCGTCAGGCGCTGTCCCGCATCAACCGGCTGTACGCCGTGCTCTGCGAGGTGAACAAGGCCATGGTCGGCGAGCGGGACCCGCAGGCCCTGTTCGGCCGGGTGTGCCGGATCATCGTCGATCACGGTGACCTGCAGCTGGCCTGGATCGGCACCGCGGATGCCGAGGGCGCCTGGCTGGCGCCGGCGGCCGTCGCCGGGATGGCCGCCGGCTGCGTGCGCGACCGGCGTTTTTCCCTGACCGATGCCGGCGCCGGCAGCGAGCCGGGTGTCGAAGCGCTGCTCAGCGGCGCCACCCGGGTGCATCAGGACCTCGCCACGGAAGAGGCGGGGCAGCCCTGGCGGCAGCGGGCCGCCGAATGGGGACTGCGCTCCCTGGTCGCGCTGCCGCTGCGACAGGACGGGGAGGTGGTGGCCTGTCTGGTCGTGCATTCCTGGCTGGCTGGCTACTTCAGCGCCGACATGATCCAGCTGCTGGAGGCGCTGGCCGACGACGTCTCCTTCGCCCTCCAGGCGCTGGCGCAGGAGCGGCGCCGGCGGCAGGCGGAAAACGAGCTGCAGCGCCTCCACACGGAATTCGAGGTGCGGGTCGCCGAGCGCACCCGCGCGCTGCAGGCGGCCAACGGCGAGCTGGAGGCCTTCAGCTACTCGGTGTCCCACGACCTGCGCGCGCCGCTGCGCCGCATCGACGGCTTCAGCCGCCTTCTGCAGGAGCAGCACGGCGGCCAGCTGAGCGCCGTCGGCCACGACTACCTGGGCCGCATCCGCCGCTCCTCCCAGCGCATGGGCCAGCTGATAGACGACCTGCTCAAGCTCTCGCAGATCGGCCGCCAGGCACTGCAGCCCGCCGAGGTCTGTCTCTCCACGCTGGCCGCCGCGGTGCTCGAGGAGCTGCGCCAGGCCGAGCCGGGGCGGGCGCTGGAGGTGCACATCGAATCCGGACTGCAGGTGCGCGCCGATGCCCGGCTGATGCGGATCGTGCTGGAGAACCTGCTGGGCAACGCCTGGAAGTTCAGCGCCGGCCGGCCCGGCGCCCGGGTCCGCTTCGGCCGCGACGAGCGTGACGGCGAGCGCGTGCTGTACGTCCTCGACAACGGCGCCGGTTTCGATGAGCGTTACGTCGACCGCCTGTTCAAGCCCTTCCAGCGCCTGCACTCGGCCAGCGAATTCGAAGGCACCGGCATCGGCCTGGCGACGGTGCAGCGGATCATCCTCCGCCACGGCGGGCGGATCTGGGCCGAAGGCCGGGTGGGCGAGGGCGCCACTTTCTTTTTCATGCTTCCCTGAGGCCTGCCCGCAGGCCGGGAGGCCGCAGCCGAACGACATCGCGACCATGCAAAGCCCCGTTTTCACCCGTCCCGCCGCTCCTGCGGCCGTTCCGCGCCCGGTGCGCATCCTGCTGGTGGAGGACTCGCCGGACGACGCCGAACTGATCGTCTGCGCGCTGCTGGAGGAGGGCTGCCAGTTCCTCTGCGAGCGCCTGTGCAGCGAGGCCGACTTGCGCGCCGCCTTGGCCCGCCAGGACTGGGACATCGTGCTCGCCGACTACCATCTGCCGGCGTTCTCCGCCGCCGAGGTGGTCGAGCTGGTGCGCGCCGATCCGCGGGATATCCCGGTGATCGTCGTCTCCGGCCACATCGGCGAGGAGGCGGCGGTGACGCTGCTCAAGAGCGGCGCCAGCGACTTCGTCCCCAAGGCCAATCTCGCCCGCCTGGCCCCGGCCGTGCGCCGCGAGCTGCGCGAAGCCCGGGGCCGGCGCGACCGGCGCGAGGCGATCCGCGCGCTGGCCGAACAGGAGCGCTTCCTGCGCGACATCACCTCGGCCCTGTGCGAAGGCATCGCCGTACTGGACGCGGACGGCCGGGTGCTGTTCATGAACCCCGAGGCCGAGCGCCTGCTCGGCTGGAGCGAGGCCGAGCTGCTCGGCCTGCCGATCCACGACATCGTGCACCGGCACAGCGACGGCTCGTTCGACCCGACCCAGCGCTGCCCGATGCATGCCCTGAAGCAGGACGGCGAACGTTGCCTGGTGGAAGACGAGCTCTTCCTGTGCAAGGACGGCAGCCTGCTGCCGGTCGCCTATGTTGCCAGCCGCATCACCGGCAGCGACGGCGCCACGCGCTTCATCAAGGCCTTCCAGGATCGCAGCGAGCTCAAGCTGGCCGAGCTGGAGCGGCAGGCGTCGCGGCGGCAGCTGCGCGAGCTGTCGGCCTTCCTGCAGCGGGTTCGGGAGGAGGAGCGCACCCACGTCGCCCGCGAGCTGCACGACGAACTGGGCCAACTGCTCACCGGCCTGCGCATGGACGTGGAGTGGCTGCAGCGCCACCTGCCCGACGACGACGGCCCGGTCATCCGCAAGGCCCGCGCCATGACCGGCCTGATCGACAGCAGCCTGCGCACCGTGCGGCGCATCTCCACCGATCTGCGCCCGGCGGTGCTCGACGACTTCGGCCTGGAGGCGGCGGTCGAGTGGCTGGTGGACAGCTTCCGCACGCGCAACCGCATCGCCTGCGATCTCGAGATCGATCTGGACGGCGTGGCGCTGGACGAGCCGGTGGCCACCGCCGTGTTCCGGCTGGTTCAGGAGAGCCTGACCAACGTCAGCCGGCATGCCCGGGCGCGCCGGGTGGAGATCGTCCTGAAGGTGGTCGACGGAGTGCTCAAGCTGGTGGTCGGGGACGACGGCATCGGCTTCCCGGTCGATGCGCTGCGCACCCGCTCCTTCGGCATTCTCGGCATGCGCGAGCGGGTATTCGCCCTGAACGGCGAATTCAGGGTCGACAGCCGCCCCGGAGCGGGTACGATCATCACCGTCGACATTCCCTGGGTGTCCTGCAGCGCCGGCTACGACCGGTCCTGAGCGCACACCCGGCGGCCCAGTCACTTCGGAAGGGAAGCACCTTGTCCAATTCGCAACAGAACGCAGTACCCCAGGACTCCGGCCTCGAAGGCGGTGCCGAGCACTACCGCAGCATCGCCACCATCCTCGACAGCCTGGATGCCCTGGTCTACGTGGCCGACATGAACACCCACGAGGTGCTGTTCCTCAACCGCTACGGCAAGGAAGTCTGGGGCGACTTCAAGGACAAGCTCTGCTGGCAGTTGCTGCAGTCGGAGCAGACCGGCCCCTGCCGCTTCTGCAGCAACCCCAAGCTGCTCGACGCGCGCGGCGAGCCGACCGGCGTCTGGGTCTGGGAGATGCGCAACACCGTCAACGGCCGCTGGTACGAGTGCCGGGACCAGGCCATCCGCTGGTGGGACGGCCGTCTGGTGCGCCTGGAGATCGCCACCGACATCACCGAGCGCAAGCGCCTGGAGCAGGAACTGCAGGCCGCACTGGGGCGGGCCCGGGAGATGGCCAGCACCGACGAGCTGACCGGCCTGAACAACCGCCGGGCCTTCTTCGAGCTGGGCGAGCAGAGCTTCAGGCAGGCCAGGCGTTCCGGCCGCTCCATGGCGGTGATCATGCTCGACATCGACCACTTCAAGCGGATCAACGACACCCACGGCCACCAGGTCGGCGACCGGGTGCTGCAGGCCCTGGCCGACACCCTGCGGCCGCTGCTGCGCGAGGCGGATATCCTCGGGCGCCTGGGCGGCGAGGAGTTCGCGGTGGTCCTCAGCGATACCGGGCTGGGCCCGGCCACGGCCATCGCCGAGCGCCTGCGCCGGGTCATCGAGGCCATGGCCGTCGAGCAGGAGCCCGAGCCGATCCGCTTCACCGCCAGTTTCGGCGTCGCCGCCGGCAGTGCCGCCGACCTGAACCTCGACCGCCTGCTCGGCGAGGCCGATCAGGCGCTCTACAAGGCCAAGCGCGCCGGGCGCAACCGCGTCGAGGCGGTGCTGCCTTCCCCGGACGCCTGAGGGCGTCCCGACTCCGTTCCGCCCGCCCGTGCCGGCCGCGGCGGCTCCATGCTGCGGCCGAGGCTTTCTTACCCATCGCCTAGGAATCGTCCTAGTCCCGCTGCCGGCGCTCCGACAGCGATTTGGGTTGGCACCGATGTTCAGAAATGGGGCAGATGGACATTATGTCGCACCCATATCAAGCAGTCCTGGCTGGTGCCATGGGCGCCGCGCCGCGTCGGGCCTTCCGGTGCGCGGAGCGCCTCGCCTTCGCTCGTGGCGACGGCCGTCATGCTCCGGACGGGTGCAACGACGCAACACCTCGAGGAAGAAGGAGTCACCATGTTCCGCAACATGCGCATCGGTATCAGGCTAACCCTGGGGTTCGCCATCGTGCTGGCGATGATGGCCACCATCGGCGGCATCGGCATCCTCGAGGTGAAGAGCGTCGCCGAGTCCACCGAAACCATCACCCGGGAGCGCTGGCCCAACACCGTGGCCAGCAACGACTTCATCGACGGCATCAACGAGATCTCCCTGGCGCTGCGCAACATCATGCTGAGCAGCGATCCCGCCTTCCAGGAAAGCGAGATGAACCGCATCGCCGCTGTGCGCAAGCGGATCGACGAGCGAAGCGCCTGGCTGGACCAGTCCATCCATACCGAGCGCGGCAAGCTACTGCTGGCGCAGATGAAGGAAAGCCGCGCCAAGTTCGGCCGGGGTGTCGACCAGGTGCTGGAGATGCTGCGCAGCGACCGTCAGCGCGCCATAGAATTCGGACTGAACGAAGTGCGTCCGCTCAACCTGGCCGCGCTGGCGGCGGTCAAGGAAATGATCGACTTCCAGTCCGGCATGATGAACGACGCGGCCGACACGGTCGAACAGGTCGCCGTGCAGGCCGAGCGCCTGATCCTGATCCTCGGCGCGGTGTCCTTCCTGCTCGCCGGCGCCATCGCCTTCTGGATCACCCGCAGCCTGACCCGCCCGGTGGGGCAGGCCCTGCGGGTGGCCAACTTGCTGGCCGACGGCGATCTCTCGGTGCGCATCGAATCGACCTCCCGCGACGAGGTCGGCATCCTGCTCTCGGCGATGCAGCGCATGGTCGAGAAGCTCTCGCAGATCATCGGCGAGGTGCGCCGCGGCGCGGACAACCTGGCTTCGGCCGCCGAGGAAGTGGCGGCGACCAGCCAGAGCCTGTCGCAGGCCTCCAGCGAGCAGGCGGCCTCGGTCGAGGAGACTTCTGCCTCCATGGAGCAGATGACCGCCTCGATCCAGCAGAACACCGAGAACGCCAAGGTCACCGACGGCATGGCCGGCCGCGCCGCCAAAGACGCCGTGGAAGGCGGCCAGGCGGTGACGCAGACCTCGACGGCGATGAAGTCCATCGCCCAGAAGATCTCCATCATCGACGACATCGCCTACCAGACCAACCTGCTGGCGCTGAACGCGGCCATCGAGGCGGCGCGCGCCGGCGAACACGGCAAGGGTTTCGCCGTGGTGGCGGACGAGGTGCGCAAGCTGGCCGAGCGCTCCCAGGTGGCGGCCCAGGAGATCGGCGAGGTGGCCGGCTCCTCCGTGGAACTGGCGGCCCGGGCCGGCCAGCGGCTGGACGAGATCGTCCCGGCGATCCAGAAAACCTCGGATCTGGTTCAGGAAATCGCCGCCGCTTCCAGCGAGCAGTCGGCCGGGGTCGGCCAGATCAACGCGGCGATCGAGCAGCTCAACCAGCTGACCCAGCAGAACGCCTCCTCTTCCGAAGAGCTGGCCGCCACCGCCGAGGAAATGTCGGCTCAGGCCGAGCAGCTGCAGCAGCTGATGGGCTTCTTCCGCCTGGAGGCCTCCGGCAACGGCGGCGCCACCCCCGGCGCCCAGCCCCAGACCTCGGGCCGGCTGGTCCGGGCCGAAGGCCGGCGCGCCCTGACGGCGCCGGAGACGGTGGACGAAGCCAGCTTCGTGCGTTACTAGGCCGTCCCCAGCCGTCCGGCGAGCAACCGCGAATCCCGCGGCGCGCTCGCCGGGCCGCTTTCGCATCGACTTTCCGTCGGCACGGCCGTACTGTCACGGTAATAGCCGCTTGCGCCCGGTCGGGGCCGCGAGCCGCCGCAGGAGCCGGATCGTGCGGCGCTCCCAGGAGTACACATGAACAAAGCAAGCAAACGCCAGACGCCCGAGGATGCCCAGGTCGGGCGGGAGCCGCGCCAGTACCTGACCTTCTCCCTGGGGCAGGAAATGTTCGCCATCGGCATCCTCGACATCCGCGAGATCATCGAATACCGCGGCATCACCACGGTGCCCATGGTTCCGGCCTTCGTCCGCGGGGTGATCAACCTGCGCGGCGCGGTGGTGCCGGTGATCGACCTGGCCGCGCGCTTCGGCCGTCCGTCCAGCGAGATCACCCGGCGCACCTGCATCGTCATCATCGAGCTGGACAACGAGGGCGAGCAGCAGGTGCTGGGCATCGTGGTGGACGCGGTGTCCGCGGTGCTGGAGATCCCGGATTCGCAGATCGAGCCGGCGCCGGCCTTCGGCGCGCGGATCCGCACCGACTTCATCGCCGGCATGGGCAAGGTCGACGAGCGCTTCGTGATCCTGCTCAACACCCAGAACGTGCTGGCGGTGGACGAGATGGCGATGCTGGCGCAGCTCGACGAGCCCGAGCGGCAGCCGGCGGAAGCCGAGGACTGAGGGGCATTCGACCGTGCTTGCGCAATCCCTGACCGAAAAGGAATTCGCCCAGTTCCAGCGGATGCTCTGCGAAGTCGCCGGCATCCATCTGGCCCCGGCGAAGAAGCTGATGCTCGCCGGCCGGCTGGGGCGGCGGGTCCGCGACCTCGGCCTGGCCAGCTTCGGCGACTACTTCCAGCTACTGCAGCAACGCCAGGAGGAGCGGCAACTGGCGGTGGACCTGCTGACCACCAACGAGACCTACTTCTTCCGCGAGCCCAAGCACTTCGAGTTCCTCCAGGAGCAGATCCTGCCCGGGCACCCGCGCGGCCGGCCGTTCCGGGTGTGGAGCGCGGCCTGCTCCAGCGGCGAGGAGCCCTACAGCCTGGCGATGCTGCTGGACGACCGGCTCGGCGACGCCGGCTGGGAGGTGCTGGCCTCGGACATCAGCACCCAGGTGCTGGACAAGGCCCGGCGCGGGCTCTACGGCGTCAACCGCATCGAGCTGATGCCGGCCGAGTACCTGCGCCGCTACTGCCTGCGGGGCATCGGCGCCCAGGAGGGGCTGCTGCTGTTGCAGCAGTCCCTGCGCTCCCGCGTGCAGTTCCGCCAGATCAACCTGAACACCGTCCTGCCCGGCGGGCTGGGAAACTTCGACCTGATCCTGCTGCGCAACGTGATGATCTATTTCCAGCAGGAGACCCGGCGCCAAGTAGTGCAGCGCATCGTCCAGCAACTGAGGCCGGGCGGCTATCTGTTCGTCGGCCACTCCGAGAGCCTCAACGGCATCGCCGCCGGCCTGCAGCCGGTGCGCCCGTCTGTCTACCGGAGGGCGGCGTGAGCGGCCCCGGCCCTGCCACCCGCGACATCTTCCTGCGGCCGGGGGAGTGGTACTTCGGCTCCGGTGCCGTGCGCCTGCGCACGACCCTGGGCTCCTGCGTGGCGATCGTGCTCTGGCATCCCCGGCTCAAGCTCGGCGGCATGTGCCACTACATGCTGCCGAACCGCAGCGACCGCGGCAGCCAGCCGCTCAACGGCCGCTACGCCGACGAGGCGCTGGAGCTGCTGCTGGGTGAAGTCCGGCGCAGCCACACCCAGCCCGGCGATTACGAATTCAAGCTGTTCGGCGGGGCCAACATGTTCCCCTCCGGCCAGCGCCGGCCGGACGACGTGCCGGCGCGCAACGTCGCCGAGGCCCTGGCCCTGATGCACGAGCACGGGCTGCCGGTGAAGGCCCAGAGCCTGGGCGGCGAGGGTTACCGCCAGCTGGTCTTCGACCTCGAGAGCGGCGCGCTGTGGATGCGCCAGGGGCACGAGCCCGCGCCGCACGGGACGCCCTAGCCATGCGTCGACCCGTCCCCGGCAACCCGCTGCCGATCCCCGGTTCCGAGCGGAGCCCGGCGTGAGCAGCCCGATCCGCGTTTTCATCGTCGACGACTCCGCCGTGGTCCGCCAGGTGCTCACCGGGCTGCTCGAGCGCGACCCCGGCATCCGCGTGATCGGCTCGGCCGCCGATCCGCTGTTCGCCCAGCAGAAGATGGCCGCCGGCTGGCCGGATGTGATCGTGCTGGACGTGGAGATGCCGCGCATGGACGGCATCACCTTCCTCAAGAAGCTGATGGCCGAGCGTCCGACGCCGGTGGTGATCTGCTCGACGCTCACCGAGCAGGGCGCGGAAACCACGGTGGCGGCGCTGCAGGCCGGCGCCGTCGCCATCATCGCCAAGCCGCGCCTGGGCCTCGGCGGCTTCCTTCACGATACGGCCCAGGAATTCGTCCAGGCCATCAAGGCGGCCGCCCGGGCGCGCATGGCGCCGCTGCTGCGCCAGCCGGCCGCACTGCCGGCCGCTCCCGCGGCGCTGGCCAGGACCACCGACCAGGTGGTTGCCATCGGCACCTCCACCGGCGGCACCCTGGCCCTCGAGGCGGTGCTCGGGGCGCTGCCGGCGGTCTGCCCGGGCATCGTGGTGGTCCAGCACATGCCGGAGAAATTCACCGCCGCCTTTGCCGCCCGGCTCGACCGCCTCTGCCGCTGCGAGGTGCGCGAGGCGAGGAACGGCGACCGGGTGCGGCCCGGCCGGGTGCTGATCGCCCCCGGCGGACGGCACATGCAGCTCAAGCGCAGCGGGGCGCAGTATCACGTGGAGGTGCTCGACGGTCCGCCGGTGAACCGTCACAAGCCTTCGGTGGATGTCCTGTTTCGCTCGGTAGCTCGCAGCGCGGGCCGCAACGCCATGGGTATCATCATGACCGGCATGGGCGACGACGGCGCCAACGGGCTGCTGGAGATGCGCCAGGCCGGCGCCGTGACGGCAGCCCAGGACGAAGCCTCCTGCGTGGTGTTCGGCATGCCCAAGGAGGCCATCGCCCGCGGCGCCGCCCAATTGGTGCTGCCGCTGGGCGAGATCGCCGCGACCATCCTCCACGGCAATCGCCCGCATCGGCCCTAGACTTGCATGCATTTTAGATTGGAGGAAAACACACCATGACCATCGCACAACTGGCCCGCTACAGGGCCGAACATAGACGGCGAGGGGCGGGACGCGGCACCGGCCGTCTCGCGCCGCGGGACGAGACCATCGCCGAGCTGATCCGTTACATGAGCGGGCGCATCGCTTCCCTGCGGGCACTGCGCTCGCAGCCGGGCCGGAAAGGCTCTCTCTGACTCCCCGAGGCCGCCGTCCGGTGGCTCCATCGCCCCAGGGGGCGTCGATTCGTCGCTGGCCGGGTCAAGACATCGAAATCGTCGGAACCGCCGGATACGCGGATTGCGCCTGCGCTCAGACGCGCCGCGCACCGGTCACGACGGTGGGTTCGCCGCGCTCCCGCGGCAGCAGCAGGTCGAGCAGGATGGCGGTCAGGCCGCCCGAGGTGATCGCCGAGTCGAACAGGTTCTGCACCAGCCGGGGCATCTGCTGCAGCAGTTGCGGCTGCGCGGCGATACCCAGGCCGACGCCGAAGGAGGCGGCGATGATCAGCATGCTGCGGCGGTCCAGGCGGGTGCCGGCGAGGATGCGGATGCCGGCGGCGGCGACGCTGCCGAACATGATCAGGGTGGCGCCGCCCAGCACCGGCTTGGGAATCTGCTGCAGCACCGCGCCGAGCAGCGGGAACAGGCCGAGGGCGAAGAGCAGGGCGCCGATGTAGAGGCCGACATGGCGGCTGGCCACGCCGGTCATCTGGATCACCCCGTTGTTCTGCGCGAAGGTGGTGTTGGGAAAGGCGCTGAAGGTGGCGGCGATCAGGCAGCTAACCCCGTCGCCGAGCACGCCGCCCTTGAGCCGCTCGAGGTAGCCCGGCCCCTCGATGGGCTGGCGCGACAGCATGCAGTTGGCGGTGAGGTCGCCGACCGTCTCGATGGTGCTGATGACGTAGACCAGCGCCACCGGCACGAAGGCCGTCCAGTCGAAGGCGAAACCGTAACGGAACGGCTGCGGCACACTGACCAACGGCAGGTCGGGCAGCGGCTGTGGTACCAGCTTGCCGCTGGCCCAGGCCGCCAGGCTGCCCACCGCCAGGCCGACGACGATCGCCGAGAGGCGCAGCCAGGGCTGCCGCGAGCGGTTCAGCAGGAGGATCAGCAGGAACACCAGCGCGCCCAGGGCCAGGTTGCGCGGGGCGCCGAAGTCCGGGGCCTTGAAGCCGCCGCCGAGGTCGGTGATGCCGACCTTGATCAGACTGACGCCGATCAGGGTGATGACGATGCCGGTGGTCAGCGGCGTGACCAGTCGTTGCAGCGCGCCGATGCAGCGGCTGAGCAGCACCTGCACGAAGGCACCGAAGAAGCACACGCCGAAGATCATCGCCAGGATCTCCTCCGGGCTGCCGCCGCGGCTCTTGACCAGCATTCCGGCCGAGAGCACCGCGCCGAGGAAGGCGAAGCTGGTGCCCTGCAGGCAGATCATCCCGGCGCCGATGCCGAACGGCCGGCGGGCCTGGATGAAGGTGCCGACGCCGGAGACCATCAGTGCCATGCTGATCAGGTAGGGCAGCTGCTCGTCCAGGCCGAGCGCCGCGCCGATCACCAGGGGCGGGGTGATCACCCCGACGAAGCTGGCGAGCAGGTGCTGCAGGGCGGCGAAGAGCGCCGGCAGCGGCGCGGGGCGGTCGTCGAGTCCGTAGAGCAGCTCGACGGGGGACTGGTCTTGCATGGAGGTCACCTCGGAAGGGGCGGCAGCAGGCTCGGTGCCTGGCTGGGCGGTTGCCCCTGCCTCTGCAAAAAGTTGACCACTTGCTTAGCTTTTTCTCCTGCCGGTTTCATCTGCCGTCCATAACATACTGATTTTTGGTGAGAAAAATAGGGATGCTGGAAACGCGGCCAGCACGGCGACTCTCCGCTTTGCGCAAGCCTGAGCCAAAACATGGCGTGGGGAAAAATGAATGCTCCCAGATGGGGCGATGCCGCCATGAGCTGCGTCGTGGCTATCTGGCTCTGGCTGCAAAACTTGATCGAAAACATGCATGAATGAATATTCGTTTCATATAGTAAAAAATATCATTCATGCGGCGGCTGGACTGCACCGCCAAGAATCGCTTCTTTCGAAGCCTTGGCAAGTGCTGGCGCCGTGAAGGCTCTAATCTAGGAAGTACGGACGCCATCCCCGGCACGGGCGAAACAACCGCCCAGCGCCAGCGAGCGCGGCAGAAAACCGCCCCGGGCCGGGGCGACCGGTAGCTCAGGAGAATTTCCCATGGTGCCTGGAGAGACGATGCGCAGGACCCCGACCGCCTTCCCGGCAATGTCGCCCGCCGCCGGCGGTCCCCGTCCGTCCGGCATGGGCTCCGCATCCGGGGCGTTCTCCCGTTGAACCGACGTCGAGCGGGCAGGCCCCGGTCGCGCCGCCAGGCCAGGCTGGCATTCGCCACCTGGCTGGCTCTGGCCGCCCTGGGGTTGTTGCTGTTCGCGCCGACCTTTTCCCGCACGCTGGAGGCCTTCTCGCAGGAGGAGGCGCATGCCGTCCACGGCCTGCGGCGGATGGAGCACTCGACCCATGGCGACCATGCCAGCCACGCCGGCTCGTACGAGTTCGCCGCCTGCGGCTACTGCACGCTGCTGTACGACAACCCGGCGCTGCCCTGGGTCGTGGAGGCGCTGCCTCCGCTGCCCCCGCCGCGCCCCGAACGACCATCCTGCCGCGCCCCTCCCGCTCCCGAACTGAGGCCACTGGACGTCTGTTCCAGAGGGCCGCCTACGGCCTGATCCAGCAAGCGCTGACACTTGTAGTCCATCGACGCCAGTCGCCAGGGATGCTCTAGCACCCACGCCGTCTGGCGAGCCTTGTCGTACGCCATTTCTGGATTCGCCAACATGCCCGAACCCTTGATCCCGTGGGGGAATACCGTGCTTCCCCTGCGAACAGCCAACCTCCATGGCAGGCCGCCGCTGCTCGGATCGGCGATGCTCTGCGCCCTGGCCACCGGCCTGATGCTGCTGCCCGTCGCCGTACCGGTGCGCGCCGAGGCCGCCCGCCCGACGAGCGAAGCCGCCGACCAGGCGCCGCTGGCGGAGCCCGAGCAGGAACCGGTCACCCTGTCGGGCGATGTCATCACCGCGGAAGGCCAGTCCTCAGAAGGCCATCCGCTGCCGCCGGCGATCGCCAGCGCTCCGGCGGTGGTGGAAAGCCGTACGGCCCAGCAGATCCGCGACACCGTTAACCTGATGACCCCGGCCGCGGCGCTGAAGTACTTTCCCAGCATCGAGGTGCGCGAACGCTATGTCGGCGACCGCAACGGCATCATCGCCACCCGCACCACCGGCACCGTGTCCAGCGCCCAGTCGCTGCTCTATGCCGACGACCTGCTGCTGTCCAATCTGCTCGGCAACAGCTACAGCTTCCCGCCGCGTTGGGGGCTGGTGTCGCCCAGCGAGATCTCCCGGGTCGATGTGATGTACGGCCCGTTCAGCGCCCTGTATCCGGGCAACTCCATGGGCGGCGTGGTGACCCTGGAAACCCGCACGCCGACCAAGCCCGAGTTCCACGCCTCGATCACCGGCTCGCTGGAGGACTCCCATCTCTACGGCACGGGCGAGCACTACGGCAGTGGCAACATCAGCCTGGCCGGCGGCGACCGGCGCGGGCCCTTTTCGATCTGGACCTCCTTCAACCACCTGGACGCCCAGGGACACCCGATGAGCTTTTCCACCGCCGCGCTGTCGAGCAAGGCCGCCGGCGCCAGTGCCACGGCCGTCAGCGGCGCCTACCAGGACACCGACCAGAACGGCAGGCAGCGCCTGGTGTTCGGCGCCTACGCCATCGACCACAGCATCCAGGACCAGGGCAAGATCAAGCTGGGCTGGGACATCAACCCGGACGTCACCGCGACCTACACCCTCGGCCTGTGGTCGGACCAGTCCCGTACCGACGTCGACAGCTACCTGAAGAACAGCGCGACCGGCCAGACCTTCTACAACGGCTCGGTGAACATAGGCGGCCGCGCCTACACGGTTTCCGGCCTCAACCCGGGCGAGACCGACGAGCTGCACATCCTCAACGCCCTGTCGCTGGATAGTCATACCCACGGCCCGTTCGACTGGCACGTGGCCTACAGCAACTACCGCTTCATCAACGAGGTGTCGCGCTCGGCCTCCAACTACGGGCAGAGCCAGGCGGGGAGCAGACAGGTACAGGACGGCACCGGCTGGCAGACCGGCGAGCTGCGCGGCATCTGGCGGCCGGTGCCGCTGTTCGACCAGGATCACGAGATCACCTTCGGCTACCACATCGACGACTACCTGCTGAAGCAGAGCACCTACCAGGAGGACGACTGGCGATCCGGCTCCAGCGGCCAGAAGAGCGCCCAGTCCGGCGGCGAAACCCGGACCCAGGCCCTGTACCTGCAGGACGTCTGGTCGCTGGCGGAGAAGTGGACCCTGACCCTGGGAGGGCGTCTGGAGCACTGGCAGGCGTTCGACGGCTTCAACTACAACAACAAGACCACGCCCTCGCTGGCGAAGTACCCGAACCAGCATCGCATCGACTTCTCGCCCAAGGCGGCGCTGACCTTCGACGTCACCGACGCGCTGCAGACGCGTTTCTCCTTCGGCCGCGCCGTGCGCTATCCGACCGTCACCGAGCTGTACCAGCAGGTCACCAGCGGCAACCAGCTGGTGCAGAACAATCCCAACCTCAAGCCGGAGGACGTGCTTTCCTACGACTGGACCACCCAGTACAGCTGGCGCCAGTACCTGCTGCGCCTGTCGCTGTTCCAGGAGAATCGCCGCGACGCCCTGTTCTCGCAGACCGACACCACGGTCAGCCCCAATCTCACGCAGATCGAGAACATCGGTCGCGCCCGGATCCGCGGCATCGAAACCGCGCTGGACGCGCACGACGTGATCATCGAGGGGCTCGATCTGTCCGGCAGCATCACCTACGCCGACTCGACGGTGCAGAAGGACAGCCAGGTGCCCGCCGCCGAGGGCCGGAATTTCCCGCGGATTCCGCGCTGGCGCAGCCGCGTGACGGTCACCTACCACCAGAACGAACGCCTGACCTACTCCCTGGGCTACCGCTATTCCAGCGGCGCCTACAGCACGTTGCTGAACACCGACCGCAACCACGACACCTATGGCGGCATCAGCCACTACAGCGTCTTCGACGCCAAGGCCAGCTACCGGATCGGCCAGCATTTCACCGCCTCGGCCGGGGTGGACAACCTGGGCAACCAGAAGTACTTCGTCAGCCCGCATCCCTACTCGCAACGCACCGCGTTCGTTGGCCTGAACTATGACTACTGAGGGCTCCCCGATGAAACCGACGACCGCCACCCGCCGGCCCGACGAACCCCATGCCCCGTCGGCCGCCCATGCACCGGGAGCAACCCGCCGCGCCGCGCTGTACCGGCTGATCTGGCGCTGGCATTTCTATGCGGGCCTGTTCTGCATTCCCTTCGTCCTGGCCTTGTCGCTGACCGGCTCGGTCTATCTGTTCCGGCCGCAGATCGACGCCTGGCTCGACGCCCCCTACAACCATGTCGGCGCCGACGCGCCGAGACGGCCGGTCAGCGAGCAGGTCCGGGCGGCCCTGGCCGCGGTGCCGGGCACGGTGCTCAACGCCTACCAGCTGCCGGAGGGACCGACCCATGCCGCTCAGGTGCTGGTCGGCAAGGGCAACGAGCTATACCGGGTCTACGTCGACCCGGTGACCGCCGAGGTACTGCACAGCGTGGCCGAGGACCAGCGCTTCAGCCGCCAGTTGTTCCACCTGCACGGCGAGCTGCTGCTCGGCAAGACCGGCTCGGCGCTGGTCGAGCTGGCGGCCTGCTGGACGGTGGTGACGCTGCTCACCGGCCTCTACCTGTGGTGGCCGCGCGGCAGCCGTCTGGCCGGCGTCGTCTATCCCCGGCTGGGCCGGCACGGTCGGCTGTTCTGGCGGGATCTGCATGCGGTGGTCGGTTTCTGGGTCTCGCTCTTCGCCCTGCTGCTGATCCTCACCGGCCTGCCTTGGGCGACTTTCTGGGGCGGCGCGCTCAAGGACCTGCGCCAGTGGGCGGCCGGCCAGCAGGTGCAGCAGGACTGGACCACCGGTCGGGCCTCCGAACTGGCCGAGCGGCGGGCGGCCAACGGGCCGATACACGACGAACACGCCGGCATGCCGGGGATGCAGCATGACATGCCGGTGCCGGCTGCCCGGCCGGACTACCGGCCGCTGGATCGCCTGGCCCCGGCGGTGCAGGCTCTGGCGTTGCCCGCACCGGTCCTGCTGGCGCCGCCCTCGGCCAAGGCCGCGAACTGGACCGCCCGTTCCGACGCGGCCAACCGCCCGCAGCGGGTCAACCTGGTGCTCGACCCGGCCGACGGCAGCATCCTCAAGCGGGTCGACTTCGCCCAGCGGCCGCTGCTCGACCGCGTCATCGGCTATGGCGTGGCGGCCCACGAAGGGCAGCTCTTCGGTCTGGCGAATCAGCTGCTGGGCGTATTCGTCACCCTGGGCCTGGTGATCCTGTCCGTCAGCGGCCTGGTGCTCTGGTGGCGTCGTCGCCCGCAGGGCGTGCTGGGCGCGCCGCCGGCGAAGGCCGAGGCGCGCTACCCGATGCTCGTGCTGCTCATCCTGGCGCTGCTCGGGCTGTACATGCCCTTGCTCGGGCTGTCCATGCTGCTGCTCCTGCTCCTGGAGCGCGGGCTGCTGTCGCGCATCCCGCCGCTGCGGCGCTTCCTCGGGCTCGAGCCCGAGGCCTATCCGGGCGGCGGAGCGGGGAGCCGCCTCTAGGCCGCCCGGAAGCGCTTCAGGCGCAGGGCGTTGCCCAGCACGAAGACGCTGGACAGGGCCATGGCGCCGGCGGCGAAGATCGGCGAGAGCAGGGTGCCGTTGAGCGGGTAGAGGGCGCCGGCGGCCACCGGGATCAGCGCGGTGTTGTAGGCGAAGGCCCAGAACAGGTTCTGCCGGATGTTGCCGATGGTCGCCTTGGACAGGGCGATGGCCTTGGGTACGCCGCCCAGGTCGCCGGACATCAGCACCACGTCGGCTGCCTCGATGGCCACGTCGGTGCCGCTGCCGATGGCCACCCCGACGTCCGCCGCGGCCAGCGCCGGCGCGTCGTTGATGCCGTCGCCGACGTAGGCCAGGCGGCCGTGGGCGGCCTTCAGGCGCTCGACCGCCTCGACCTTGCCTTCCGGCAGCACCTCGGCGACCACCTCGTCGATGCCCAGCTGACGGGCGATGGCCTCGCCGGTGCGGCGGTTGTCGCCGGTGATCATCGCCACCTTGAGGCCCAACTCGTGCAGGGCGCGGATCGCCGCCGGGGTGGTTTCCTTGAGCGGGTCGGCCACCGCGACGATCGCCGCGAGGCGGCCGTCCAGCGCGGCGTAGAGCGGTGTCTTGCCTTCCTCGGCGAGGCGCTTGGCATCCCCGGCGAACAGGCCGACGTCGAGGCCGAGCCTGGCCATGAAGCGGTCGGCGCCGATCTCGACCCGCACGCCGTCCACCATGGCGCGCACGCCGTAGCCGGTCACCGCCTCGAACCGCTCCAGGGTGCCTAGGTCGAGGTTCTCCGCCTCGGCCGCGGCGACGATGGCGCGGGCGATGGGGTGTTCCGACTTGTCCTCCACGGCGGCGATGCGGGCCAGCACCTCCCCGCGCCGGAAGCCTTCGGCGACGATCAGGTCGGTCAGCTCCGGCTTGCCGCGGGTCAGGGTGCCGGTCTTGTCCACGGCGACCACCCGGGCGTCCTTCAGCAGCTGCAGCGCCTCGCCCTTGCGGAACAGCACGCCCAGCTCGGCGGCGCGGCCGGTGCCGACCATGATCGAGGTGGGCGTGGCCAGGCCCATGGCGCAGGGGCAGGCGATGATCAGCACGGCCACCGCGTTGACCAGGGCCAGGCTGAGGGCCGGGGCGGGGCCGAAGACCATCCAGGCGGCGAAGGTCAGCAGCGCGGCCAGCATCACCGCCGGCACGAACCACAGGGTCACCCTGTCGACCAGTGCCTGGATCGGCAGCTTCGAGCCCTGGGCCTGCTCGACCAGGCGGATGATCTGCGCCAGCACGGTGTCGCCGCCGATCCGCATGGCGCGGAAGGTGAGGGCGCCGAGCTGGTTGATGGTGCCGCCGACGAGCTCAGCGCCGGGTTGTTTCTCCACCGGCACCGGTTCGCCGGTGATCATGGATTCGTCGACGAAGCTGCTGCCCTCGACCACCTCGCCGTCCACCGGCAGGCGCTCGCCGGGGCGCACCTCGAGCAGGTCGCCGGCGCGCACTTCGGCGATGGCCACTTCCTCGGCCTTGCCGTCGCGCAGGACCCGGGCGGTCTTCGCCTGCAGGCCGATCAGCCGCTTGATCGCCTCCGAGGTGCGGCCCTTGGCCCGCGCCTCCAGCAGGCGGCCGAGCAGGATCAGGCTGACGATCACCGCCGCCGCCTCGTAGTAGACGTTCACCGTACCGGCCGGCAGCAGGCCGGGAGCGAAGGTCGCCACTAGGGAGTAGAGGTAGGCGGCGCTGGCGCCCACCGCCACCAGGGCGTTCATGTCCGGCGCGCCGCGCAGCAGCCCGGGGATGCCCTTGCGGAAGAAGCGCAGGCCCGGACCGAACAGCACGACGCTGGTGAGGACGAACTGCAGGTACCAGTTGTTCTGCGTGCCCAGGTGGTGCATCAGCCACTGGTGCATGCCGGGAATCAGGTGCGCGCCCATCTCCAGCAGGAACACCGGCAGGGTGAACAGCAGGGCGAGGCCGAGGGAGCGCTGCAGCCCGGACAGCTCGGCGGCCCGCCGCGCGGCCTCGGCATCCGGGGCGCCGCGCTCGCCGGTGTCGAACTTCGCCTCGTAGCCCGCCCGGGCCACGGCCTGGATCAGCGCGCCGCCGTCGACGCCCTGCACGGCCCGGACCCGGGCGCGCTCGGTGGCCAGGTTGACGCTGGCCTCGAGCACCCCCGGCACCTTCTTCAGGGCGCGCTCGACGCGGCCGACGCAGGAGGCGCAGCTCATGCCGGCGATGCTCAGTTCGAGGCTCCGCTCCGGCACCTGGTAGCCGGCCCGCTGCACCGCCTCGACGGCCGCCGCCAAGTCGGGGGCGCCGGCGAAGTCGATGTCGGCGCGCTCGGTGGCCAGGTTGACGGTCGCCGCGGCGATGCCCGGCACCTTCTTCAGGGCCCGCTCGACGCGACCGACGCAGGAGGCGCAGCTCATGCCGTCGATGGCCAGGCTGAGGTGGGTGGCGGGGGAGGCTGGACTGTCCATGGGAACTCCGGAATCGGACGGGAACGACTGGCATCAACCATAAGCCTTCCGATGAGGGCAAGGTCAAGGCCGGGGCGGCGCCCGCGCCTTCGCGCGGTTTGCCCCATTCGGTCAAGCCCGGGCAATCGCGGCTGGGGTAAGCTGTGCGGCCAGTACACGGACGAGGGCTCACCTTGCAGGTATCGATGCGGCTCCCGCGGCGGATCGCCGGGGCGCGGGACGGACGGGCTTCGCCGAGCGGCGGCCGATGCTGAGCCTGTCCGCCGGCCCCCTGACGCTGGGGCTCGACCCGCTGTTGCTGCTGGCTTCCCTGCTGCTCGCCAGCCTGGTCGGCTGGTGGACGGCCAGGCGTGGCGGGAGCGATCCGCAGTCCGTGCTGTTCAACCTGCTGCTGCTCGGCCTGCTGGCCGCCCGGGGCGGATTCGTCGTGCGCTACTGGCCGGACTATCGCCTCGATCCCTGGCAGATCATCGACCCGCGCGACGGCGGCTTTCTCGCCTGGCCGGGCGTGCTGGCCGTGCTGCTGGCGGCCTCGTTGCGCGCCTGGCGCAACCCGGCGCTGCGCCGGCCGCTGGGTGTCGCCCTGGGCTGCGGCCTGCTGTGCTGGGGGCTGGGCAGTCTGGCGCTGCACCTTTACGAGCGGAGCGCGTCGCTGCCGGACCTCGTCCTGCAGGATGCCGCCGGCCGGCCGGTCCGGCTGGCCGACTACCGCGGCCGCCCGCTGGTCGTCAATCTCTGGGCCAGCTGGTGTCCGCCGTGCCGGCGGGAGATGTCGGTACTGCGGCAGGCCCAGGGCGAGCGCGGGGACCTGACCTTCCTTTTCGTCAACCAGGCGGAGCAGCCGTCAGCCGTGGAGGGCTTCCTGGCCAGCCAGGCGCCGGGGCTGCGGAACGTCCTCTATGATGGTAATGGCCGTGTGGCCCGGGCGGTCGGCGCCGGGGCCCTGCCGACGACCCTTTTCTACGACGCCGAAGGCCGCCTGCTGGGCAGCCGGCTCGGCGAACTCTCGCGCGGCAGTCTCGCCCGCCACCTCGAGGCGTTCGGCCCTGCCGACGCCCCCGTTCATCCAGTCAGGAGTACCGAACGATGAACTTGTCCCGCCCCCTGTCTTCCATGGCCGTTCTCGCGCTGGGTCTGCTGCAGGCGCCGGTAGCGCCGGCCGACGATCTGTCCGCGGCCAATCTGCCCCCGGCGATCCGCACGATCGAGCAGAAGGGCGCGCGCATCGTCGGCAGCTTCGACGCCCCCGGCGGCCTGCGGGGCTACGCCGCCGAGTACCAGAACCAGGGCATGGCCCTGTACCTCACCCCGGATGGCGAGCACGTGCTGTCCGGCCATCTGTTCGACGCCAAGGGCAACGACCTCAGCCGCGAGCCGCTGGAGCGTCTGGTCTTCGCGCCGATGGCCCAGGCCATGTGGAAGCGGATGGAGCGCAGCGCCTGGATCGCCGACGGCCGCGACGACGCGCCGCGTGTTGTCTACGTCTTCACCGACCCCAACTGCCCCTACTGCAGCACCTTCTGGCGCCAGGCCCGGCCCTGGGTGGACAGCGGCAAGGTGCAGCTGCGCCACATCATGGTCGGCATCCTGCGCGCCGACAGCCCCTTCAAGGCGGCGGCGTTGCTGAAGACGAAGAACCCCGCCAAGGCCCTGCTCGAGCACGAAAGCAATCCGCAGGCCAGCCCGCTCAAGCCGCTGGCGACCATCCCCGGCGACATCCAGGTCAAGCTGGATACCAATCAGACGCTGATGGAGGAGCTGGGGGCCGTGGCCACCCCGGCCATCTTCTACCAGGACGAAAGAGGCCGCCTGCAACAGCAGCAGGGCGCCCCGCAGCCCGAGGCGCTGGTCAACATCCTCGGCAAGCTCTGAGGGCTCCGTCGGCGTCATGGCCCCGGCACGGTCTTGTGCTCCTCGGGGAGGCGTGAAATCGATGCGGCTCGGGTAGGGTACGAATTCATTCGCGATGCTGCTGTTTCGCTATCCATCGCGGATAGATCCGCTCCTACCGCCCCGAGGGAGCGCCCGACGCGTGCGCCAGGTTCGCGAACGGGCGGGGGAAATCTGTTAAGGTTCAAGGCATTACCGATCGGCAGAGAGGCCGGTCGGCGACCGTTGTGGCTTTTAGAAGTAGAGATTCAGCGACTCATGAAAGTGGTGCTTTCCGCGCTGTTCGCCAGCGCGATGGTCCTGTCCGCGGAGGGCATGGCCGAACAGAAGAACGTCTTCGGCCTGAACGAGAAGGCCCTGCTCACCGACCTCGACCTGGTGCTGCCCGCCAAGCTGGACACCGGCGCGGAAACCGCGTCGCTCAGCGCGCAGAACATCCGCATCTTCCAGCGCGGCGGCAGCTCCTGGGTGCGCTTCCAGCTCGCCGTCGACGGCGATGCCGACAAGCACGACCAGGTGCTGGTCCGCCCGCTGGTGCGCATCAGCCAGATCAAGCGCCGCGCCGGCGACATGGCGGAGGGCGAGAGCGAGGCCTACACCCCGCGCCCGGTGATCCACATGCAGGTCTGCATGGGCCGCATCCGGCAGAACATCGAGGTCAACCTGACCGACCGGACCTCCTTCGACTATCCCTTCCTGATCGGCTCCGAGGCGCTCAAGGACTTCGATGCCGTGGTCGACCCGAGCCTGAAGTTCTCCGCCGGCGCTCCCCGCTGCGCCTGAGGCGTTCAGTCGATCCGCGCGCCCCGGTCGATCCAGGCACCGATCAGCTCGCGTTCCTGCGCGGTCATCCCGGTGACGTTGCCGAGCGGCATCACCTGGCTGGCCACCGCCTGGGCGCGGATTCTGGCGGCCTGCTGGCGGATCTGCTCGGGCGTGTCGAACATCACCCCGGCCGGCGCGGCGCCGACCAGCTCGCTGGTGGGGCTGGCCGAATGGCAGACGGCGCAGCGCTCGCGGATCACCGCCCCGACCCGGGCGAACTGGTCGCTTCCGGCCGGGCCGGCCGCCAGCGGCGCGGGCGTCGCCGGCTGCCGCGGCGCGCTGACGAAGGCCAGGCAGAGCAGACCCAGGGCGGCGGCCGGCAGGGCCCAGACGAATTTCTGGCTCCGGTGGCGGGTGTTGAAGTAGTGCCGCACCAGCACCGAGAGCAGGGCGATGGCGGCCAGGATCAGCCAGTTGTAGCGGCTGCCGTAGGTGCTCGGGAAGTGGTTGCTGATCATGATGAACAGCACCGGCAGGGTGAAGTAGTTGTTGTGCCGCGAGCGCAGCAGGCCCTTGGCCGGCAGGCGCGGGTCGGGCTGGCGGCCTTCCTCGATGGCTTTCACCAGATCGCGTTGGGCCGGCATGATGATCCGGAACACGTTGCCGACCATGATGGTGCCGATCAGCGCGCCGGTGTGGAGGTAGGCGGCGCGGCCGCCGAACACCCGGGAGTAGCCCCAGGCGGCCAGCACGATCAGGGAGAAGAGCACGGCGCCGAGCAGGGCCGGGCGCTTGCCCAGGGGCGAATCGCAGAGCGCGTCGTAGATCAGCCAGCCGAGCAGCAGCGAGCCCAGGCCGATGGCCACGCCGGCGGCCGGCGCCAGGGCGCTGCCGGGGGCGAGCAGGTAGAGGCCGGGGTTCAGGTAGTAGACCACGCCGAGCAGGCTGATCCCGGACAGCCAGGTGGCGTAGGCCTCCCACTTGAACCAGTGCAGCTTCTCCGGCATCCGCGGCGGCGCCAGCTTGTACTTCTCCAGGTGGTAGATGCCGCCGCCGTGGATCGCCCAGAGATCGCCGGACAGCCCCTCGCGCGGGTTGGCGCGGTCGAGGTTGTTCTCCAGCCAGACGAAGTAGAACGACGCGCCGATCCAGGCGATGCCGACGATCATGTGTATCCAGCGAACGGTCAGGTTCAGCCATTCGGTCAGGTGTGCTTCCACGCGGTGTACCTCGACCCGCCGCGGCGCGACGGGCCTGTTGCGATTAGGGGTAGGAGAGCAGCGGCCGGTCGCTTTCCGCGAAGAAATGCTCGTCGCAGTTCTCGCCGGGGCCTGCGCGGTCGATCACCAGGAAGTCGTCCTCGTCGGCGATGACCAGCAGCGGGTGGTGCCAGACGCCGCGGTGGTAGTTGACCCCCTGCCGGCCGTCGCCGAGGAAGGCGCGCACCTGCTCCGGCGCGGGCGCCGCGCCGGGCGGGGCGACCACGATCAGGAAGGGCCGGCCGCGCAGCGGCACGAACGCCTGGCTGCCCAGCGGGTGGCGCTCCAGCATGGCGATGGGCAGGGGACGGGGCAGCGCGCGGGCGCGGAAGATGCTGATGATCGCCCGGTCCTCCGGCGTCGCCGTCTCGACCGTCGCCAGCCGGTGATAGCGGCGGGTCGTGCCGTTGTTGATCGGGAAGAAGTCGCTGCCTTCGGTCTCGATCACCTCGCCGAAGGGGGCGAAGGCTTCCTTGCTCAGGGGCTCGATGGTCAGGGTGCGCATGTTCTCGTGCTCCGCTCCGGTCTACCTGGCCACCTTGCCGAACAGCCGCAGGCGGCTGACGCCGCCGTCGGGAAAGACGTTCAGGCGCACGTGAGTGACGGGGCCGAGCCGGTTGATCGGTTCGACGAACTCGTGTTCCCGGTGCATCGAGAGCTTCTGGCTGGGCAGGAGCTCGCGCCAGAACAGGCTCTGGGTCTCGATCTGGCTGTCGGTGCCGCCCTTGACGTAGGCCGCCTGGATCGAGCAGCTGTCCGGGTAGTTGCCCTTGAAGTGCAGGGTGTCGACCACGATGCGCTCGATCTCGCCGGGATGGCCGAGGGCGACGATCACCCAGTCGTTGCCCGGGGTGCGCCGGCGCGCGGTTTCCCAGCCGTCGCCCATGTTCACCCCGCGGCCGGGGTTGAGCAGGTTGCCCATGCGGCCGAAATGCTCGTCCGAACAGGCCAGGGCGCGCCCGCCGTTGAGGGCGGCGGCCAGGTCGATGGATTCGCCGGCGTCCACCGCGCTCCAGTCGCGGTAGGGGATGCCGTGCACGCGCAGGCGCGCCACGCCGCCGTCCGGGTAGATGTTGAAGCGCAGGTGGGTGAAGGGCCGCTCGCAGGCGAGCGCGTGGTAGTGGTGGCTGTCGCCGGACAGCTCCACCGCCGGCAGCACCTCGGTCCATTCGGTGCGTTCGTCGGGATCGCCTTCGGCGAGAAAGCAGGCCTCCAGCGAAGCCGACGGCGGGTAGTTGCCGGTGAAGTAGCGGGTGTCGATGTCCACGCCCTTGAGCACGCCGGGCACGCCCAGGCGGATCACCGCGTAGTCGTAGCCCTCGAAGCGCTTGCGCCGCGACTCCCAGCCGTCCATCCACTTGCCGTTGTCGTCGTAGACGCCTTCCTTCCATTCCGGCTCGCCGGGCTGGAGCATGCGCTCGACCGGGGCGAACCAGTCGTCGGTGACGAAGATGGCGCGGGTGCCGAGGCGGGCGTCGGCGAGGTTGAGGTATTTCTCGAAGGGCGCGGCGTATTTTCTCATCGGGAGTCCTTACATCGCCTGCAGGCGGAACAGGGCGATCCGGTTGATTTCGGCCAGAGCGCGGGCGAATTCCTGCTCGGGCGTGTGGTTCAGGCGCTCCTCGAAGGCGGCGAGGATCCGCTGGCGGTCGCTGCCCTTGACCGCCATGATGAAGACGAAGCCGAAGCGCGCCTTGTAGGCGGCGTTGAGGCGCTCGAAGCGGGCGAACTCCTCGGGCGTGCAGTCCTGAATGCCGGCGCCGGCCTGTTCGGCGGTCGAGGCGGCGGTCAGCTCGCCGCGCACGGCGGCCTTGCCGGCCAGGTCCGGGTGGGCGTCGATCAGGGCGAGCTGCCGTTCGCGGTCGGCCGCCAGCAGGATGGCGGCCATGCGCGCGTGCAGGTGCCCGATGTCGTCGTCGGCCGGGCCGATGCCCTGGTCGAACAGCGTTTCGGCGACCCAGGGCGAATGCTCGTAGATGCCGGCGAAGGCGCGGACGAATTCCGCGCGGGACAGACTAGAGGGCTTGAGGGTGGCGAAGGCGCTCATCGGCCGGCTCCGGCGAAGGGGTGGATGGCGTGCCAGTGGCGGGCGATGTCGATGCGCCGGGCGAACCAGACCTTCTCGAAGCCCTGGACGTAGTCGAGGAAGCGGGCGAGGGCGGCCAGACGCGCCGGACGACCGAGCAGGCGGCAGTGCATGCCGATGGAGAGCATCTTCGGCGCGCCGGCCTCGCCCTCGGCGTAGAGCACGTCGAAGGCGTCCTTCAGGTAGGTGTAGAAGTCGTCGCCGCTGTTGAAGCCCTGCACCTGGGTGAAGCGCATGTCGTTGGTGTCCAGGGTGTAGGGGATCACCAGGTGCGGCCGCTCCGGTGTGGAGGCCGGGTCCCAGTAGGGCAGGTCGTCGTCGTAGGTGTCCGAGTCGTAGAGGAAGCCGCCTTCCTCGCGCACCAGGCGGCGGGTGTTCGGGCCGGTGCGGCCGGTGTACCAGCCCAGCGGGCGCTCGCCGACGAGCTCCGTGAGGATCTCGATGGCCTTGGCCATGTGCGCGCGCTCCTCGGCCTCGTCCATGTACTGGTAGTCGATCCAGCGGTAGCCGTGGCTGCAGATCTCGTGGCCGTCGGCGACCATCGCGCGGATCACCTCGGGATGGCGCTGGGCGGCCATGGCCACGGCGAAGACGGTCAGCGGGACGCGCTTCTCGCGGAACAGCCGCAGCAGGCGCCAGACGCCGGCGCGGCTGCCGTACTCGTAGAGGGATTCCATGCTCATGTGGCGCACGCCGGGCAACGGCTGGGCGGCGACCATCTCGGAGAGGAAGGCCTCGGACTCCCGGTCGCCGTGGAGGATGCAGCGCTCGCCGCCTTCCTCGTAGTTGAGCACGAAGGACAGGGCGATGCGCGCCTCGCCGGGCCAGTGCGGGTGGGGCGGTCGGTCGGCGTAGCCGATCAGGTCGCGGGGATAGTGGTTCACGGTCGGGCCTCTCGGGCGGAATTCCGGCGGTTGGGATATTCATAGCAAAAAACTTGCCCAATCGGTCAAGTAATGTAGGCTCGGTGGTCTGCTTTCTGCACCCGGAACCCCGAGCCGATGCGGTTCGACCATTCATTCGACGACGGAGGACAGGGCCGGCCCCGGCACGGAGCGGCCCCGCACAAGCCCATGGGAAGACTGACCACCCACGTTCTGGACGCCACCCACGGATGCCCCGGGGCGGGCATCCGCATCGACCTGTACCGCCTGGAAGGCGAGCGGCGGCGCCTGCTCCGGCAGGTCGCGAGCAACGCAGACGGGCGCTGCGACGCGCCGCTGCTGCAGGGCGAGGCGTTCGCCGTCGGGGTCTACGAACTGCATTTCCACGTCGGCGACTACTACCGCGGCCGCGGGTTGGCACTGCCCGAGCCGGCCTTCCTCGACGTGGTGGTGCTGCGCGTCGGCCTGGCCGACGAGGGGCATTACCACGTCCCGCTGCTGGTCTCGCCGTACAGCTATTCCACTTACCGCGGCAGCTAGAACCGCCTCGTCGCGGGGCGGGACGGTGCCGGCATGCACTCTCCTAGGGCGCTGCGGTATCGCGACGGCCGGGTTTCCGGTGCATCCGCGAGGCGCATCTATACTCCTTGCAAGCGGTCCGGGACGTCCAGTCCCGGCCTCACCCGGGGGCGGCTGTCAGAGCGCTGGCGTATCGCCCTCCTGGCACAGGAGATACCCATGACAGTGCGCGTATCCCGGCGGCAGTTCCTCAGGCTGAGTACGGCCGGGGTCGCCGCGTCCAGCATGGCCCTGATGGGCTTCGCCCCCGACCGGGCCCTCGCCTCGATCCGCAACTTCAAGCTCGCCGGGGCCAAGGTCAGCCGCAACGTCTGCACCTACTGCTCGGTGGGCTGCGGCATGCTGCTCTACAGCCGCGGCGACGGCGCCATCAACGTCCACGACCGCGTGTTCCACGTCGAGGGCGACCCGGACCATCCGGTTAGCCGCGGCTCGCTCTGCCCCCGCGGGGCCGGGGTGCTCGACTTCATCAACAGCGAGTCGCGCCTGGAATACCCGCAGGTCCGCGAGCCGGGCAGCAGCGAGTGGCGCACCATCAGCTGGGACGAGGCCCTCGACCGCATCGCCCGGCTGATGAAGGACGACCGCGACCGCAACTTCGAGAGCCGCGACGAGCAGGGCCGGCTGGTCAACCGCTGGATGACCACGGGCATGGTGGCCGCCTCGGCGGCGACCAACGAGACCGCTTACCTGACCCAGAAGATCGTCCGCAGCCTCGGCATCCTCAAGCTGGACAACCAGGCGAGGGTCTGACACGCACCGACGGTGGCAGGTCTTGCCCCTTCATTCGGTCGCGGCGCCATGACCAATCACTGGGTCGACATCCGCAACGCCAACGTGGTGCTGTCCATGGGCGGCAACTCGGCCGAGGCACACCCGGTCGGCTTCCGCTGGGTGATGCAGGCCAAGGAGCGCAGCAACGCGATCCTGATCTCCATCGACCCGCGCTTCAACCGCACCACGGCGGTGGCGGACCACCATGCCTGGATCCGCACAGGCACCGACATCCTGTTCCTCGGCGGGCTGATCCACTACCTGATCGAGAACGGCAAGTACAACCAGGAGTACGTGCTGGCCTACACCGATGCCAGCCACCTGGTGAAGGAGGGCTTCGGCTTCGACAACGGCCTGTTCGTCGGCTACGACCCGGAGCGCCACCAGTACGACAAGAGCACCTGGAACTTCGACCTGGACGAGCAGGGCCAGGTCCGCACCGACCCGACCCTGCAGCACCCGCGCTGCGTGTTCCGCCTGATGCGCGAGCACTACGCCCGCTACGGCGTGGAGGTGGTCGAGAACCTGTGCGGCATGCCGCGCCAGGAGATCCTCCGGCTCTGGGAGCTGATCGCCACCACCGCCGCGCCGGACAGGACCATGACCATCCTCTACGCCCTGGGCTGGACGCAGCACTCCATCGGCTCGCAGATGATCCGCACGGCCTGCATGGTCCAGCTGCTGCTGGGCAACATGGGCATGCCGGGCGGCGGGGTGAACGCCCTGCGCGGCCACTCCAACATCCAGGGTCTGACCGACGTGGGTCTGCTCTCCAACCTGCTGCCGGGCTACCTGGTGCTGCCCGCCACCGGCGCGCAGAACTACGCCGACTACATCCGCGACCACCGCAAGATGCCGACGCTGCCCGGCCAGGTCTCCTACTGGAAGTACTACGACCGCTTCTTCGTCAGCCTGATGAAGGCCTGGTGGGGCGACGCCGCCACCGCGGAAAACAACTGGCGCTACGACTGGCTGCCGAAGCTGAGCCAACCGCTCTACGACGTGCTCTACGCCATCAACGACATGAGCCAGGGGCGGATGACCGGCATGCTCTGCCAGGGCTTCAACATCCTCGCCGCCTTCCCCGACAAGGCCAAGGTCGGCGCCGCCCTGGCCAGGCTCAAGTTCCTGGTCATCATGGACCCGCTGGCCACCGAAACCGGCGAATTCTGGAAGAACTACGGACCGTTCAACGACGTGGACCCGGCGCAGATCCAGACCCAGGTGTTCCGCCTGCCGAGCACCTGCTTCGCCGAGGACGACGGCTCCATCACCAACAGTTCGCGCTGGCTGCAGTGGCACTGGCGGGCGACCCCGCCGCCCGGCCGGGCGCACACCGACAACGCCATCCTGGCCGGCCTGTTCCACCGTCTGCAGCGCCTGTACCGGGAGGAGGGCGGGGCCTTCCCCGACCCCGTCCTCAACCTCACCTGGCGCTACAGCGATCCCGAGCATCCGGGCGCCGACGAACTGGCCATGGAGTACAACGGCCGCGCCCTGGCCGACATCGACGACGGCAAGGGCAACGTCATCCGGCGCAAGGGCGAGCTGCTCAACGACTTCGGCGAGCTGCGCGAGGACGGCCGGACCGCCTGCGGCTGCTGGATCTACTCCGGGGCCTGGACCGAGCGCGGCAACCAGATGGCCCGGCGCGACAACTCCGACCCTTACGACAACGGCCAGACCCTCGGCTGGGCCTGGGCCTGGCCGCTCAACCGGCGGATCCTCTACAACCGCGCCTCGGCGCGCCCGGACGGCACGCCCTGGGACCCGGCGCGGCGTCTTTTGTGGTGGAGCGGCGAGCGCTGGGTCGGCGCCGACGTCCCCGACTACCCGGTGGATGCGCCCCCGTCGGCCAACGTCGGCCCGTTCATCCTCACCGAGAGCGGCACCGGGCACTTCTTCGCCAGCGAGTGGATGGGCGAGGGCCCCTTCCCCGAGCACTACGAGCCCTTCGAGTCGCCCATCGACGGCAACCCGCTGCACCCGGGCAACGCCCTGGCGGTGCACAACCCGGTGGGCCGGGTGTTCGCCGAGGACCGCGACCAGTTCGGCCGCAACGACGAGTTCCCCTACGCCGCCACCACCTACCGGCTGACCGAGCACTTCCACTACTGGACCACCCACGCCCGGCTCAACGCCATCATGCAGCCGGAGAAGTTCGTCGAGATCGGCGAGGCGCTGGCGCGCGAGCTGGGCATCGCGGCCGGGGAGCGGGTGCGGGTGCGCTCCAAGCGCGGCTTCATCGAGGCGGTGGCGGTGGTGACCAAGCGCCTGGTGCCGCTGCAGGTGGCCGGGCGCACGGTGCACCAGGTGGGTATACCGATCCACTGGGGCTACACGGGGGTGGCCAGGAAGGCCTTCCTGACCAACACCCTGACCCCCTTCGTCGGTGACGGCAATACGCAGACGCCGGAGTTCAAGTCGTTCCTGGTGAACGTCGAGAAGATCTGAGGAGGCGTCCATGCGCGGCGTGCAACCCAACCTGCAGGACTTCGTCCGCCGCTCGGCGACGCCCGAGCCCGTCCCCGAGGTGCGCGGCGGCGGCGTCGAGCCGGTGACCAAGCTGATCGACGTGTCGGTGTGCATCGGCTGCAAGGCGTGCCAGGTGGCCTGTTCCGAATGGAACGACCTGCGCGACGAGGTGGGGCATTGCGACGGCACCTACAACAACCCCCAGGACCTCTCGCCCAGCTCCTTCGAGGTGATGCGCTTTTCCGAGTACGTCAACGAGGAGGGCGGTCTGGAGTGGCTGATCCGCAAGGACAACTGCATGCACTGTGCCGATCCCGGCTGCCTCAAGGCCTGCCCGGCGCCGGGCGCCATCGTGCAGTACGCCAACGGCATCGTCGACTTCAATTCCGAGCACTGCATCGGCTGCGGTTACTGCGTGGCCGGCTGCCCGTTCAACATCCCGCGGGTATCGAAGAAGGACCACAAGGCCTACAAGTGCACCCTGTGCTCCGACCGGGTGTTCAACGGGCTGGAACCGGCCTGCGTGAAGAGCTGCCCGACCGGCTCGATCCAGTTCGGCACCAAGGCGGCCATGCTCGAATACGGCGCCCAGCGCGTCGAGCACCTCCGGGCGCGCGGCTTCGACAACGCCGGGGTCTACGATCCGCCGGGGGTGGGTGGTACCCACGTGGTCTACGTGCTGCAGCACGCCGACCGGCCCGAGCTGTACAGCGGCCTGCCGCGCGACCCGCAGATCAGCCCGCTGGTCGAGCTGTGGAAGGGGCTGGCCAAGCCGCTGATGTCCGCCGCCATCGGCCTCTCGGTGCTGGCGGGATTCTTCCACTACATCGTCAAGGGGCCCAAGGAGGAGCCGGAGGACGACCCCGACCCGGACCGGGCCGCCGCCGCCCTGGAGGAGGATCGCCGATGAGCCGCGCCAACGTTCGCCGCGACATCCTGCGCTACGGCTGGTGGTCGCGGGTCAACCACTGGACCGTCGCGATCTGCTTCGTGCTGCTTTCCCTGAGCGGCCTGGCCCTGTTCCATCCGGTGTTCTTCGACCTCACCGGGCTGTTCATGGGGCCGATCGGCACGCGCATCGTGCACCCATTCATCGGCGTGTTCATGACGGTGTTCTTCGCCATCCAGGCGGTGCGCTACATGGCCGGCAACCTGTTCCGCCGCCACGACCTCCAGTGGCTGCGGCAGATCGACGACGTGCTCGCCAACCGCGACGAGCGCCTGCCGCCGGTGGGCAAGAACAACGCCGGGCAGAAACTGGTGTACTGGATCTTCCTGTTCTGCGTGCCGGTGCTGCTGGTCAGCGGCGTCATCATCTGGCAGCCGTACTTCGCCATGGACATGCCGCGCCAGTTGCTGCGCTGGGCGGTACTGGTGCACGCCTACGTCGCCTTCCTCGCCATCGTCACCCTGATCATCCACATCTACTCGGCGATCTGGGTCAAGGGCTCGATCCGCGCCATGACCCGGGGCTGGGTCAGCCGGGCCTGGGCCCGGCACCACCATTCGCTCTGGTACGAGGAGATCACCCGCGACGAACTCCGCGAGAAGGGCCGCGCGCCGCTGCCGGGCGACGGCCGGCGAGGCCGGCCATGAGCGGCCAGCACGCCTTCGGCAGCGCGCCGGGCGCGATCATGGCGCCGGAGGCGGTACTGCTGCCGGACGGCGAGGTGTTCGGCCGGCGAGCGCTGCGCCTGCGCGAGCTGGCCGAGGCGGTCGAGCCCCTGGCCGATTTCCTCGCCTTCATGGCCCGGCTGGCCCAGGTCCAGCAGCAGTTGCTGGAGCGCGAGCCGCTCTGGCGGCCGACGCCGGGTGCCTTCGACCTGGCCCTGGAGCACGGCATGCCGCCGCTGGGTGTCCGGGCGCTGCGCGGGAACGTGCCCTGGCAGCCGGAGCTGTTCGCCCTGCTGGATGCCCTGGAGCTGCACGTCGGGCAGCGCCAGCGCCGGCTGTTGGCGACCCTGCGCGAGCAGACCCCGGCGCAGCTCGAGACGCTTGCCGACGACGTCTTCGAGGGTCGCTCCGGCGACGACGAGCAGCGGGCGCTGCTGCCGCTGGTGGCGGCGGCCCTGCAGCTCGTCTGGGTGCGTCTGGCCGCGAACCTGCCCCGGCCGCCCCGTCGTGCGGAGCCGGAGAGCCGCGGGTTATGCCCCTGCTGCGGCTCGCCGCCGGTGGCCGGCGTGATTCACGGCGAACCCCGGCGCAGCGGCGTGCGCTACCTGCACTGCGCCCTGTGCGCCTGCGAATGGCATCTGGAACGGGTGACCTGCAGCCTCTGCGGGGCGGGCGGCAAGATGCTCTATCTGGAATTGGACGATGCGCAGGGCCGGCCGGTCCTGCCGGTGCGGGCGGAAGCCTGCGGCGAATGCCACGGCTACCTCAAGCTGGTGCAACGCGACCTGCACGGCCGCGCCGAGCCGGTGGCCGACGACCTGGCCAGCCTGGCCCTGGACCTGCTGCTGGCCGAGCAGGGCGAGTACCTGCGCGGCGGCTGCAACCTGCTGCTGGTGTCCGGCGAGTGAGGACCTGCCGGGGCAGGGAGCTACCCGCCATCTTGCAAGGAACTTCAGCTGGCGACGGGCTCTTCGAGCGGTTTGGCTTTCTTCGGACGGGCCGGAGCCGAGCCTTCGAGCACCGGCAGCGAAAGGATGGCCGGACGCGGTGCCGGCTGATACCCGTGCTGGTGCTCTTCCATCACGCCCTGCACCAGCTCCAGGATCGTGGCCTTGATGTCGGCCAGCGGCTGGCTGGCGTCGAGATCGACGATCCGGGCGCCATTGAAGTCGAGTTTCGGGATGACGGCCGCCTTGGCGCGCAACAGCGACAGGTCGTGATCCGGCTTGCGCGCATGGGCGGTGTCGGCATCGATGTGCAGCCGGATCACCAGGGTGGGGTGGTAGGCGGCCATGCGCTTGAAGAGCCGGTGCTCGCTGCGCGCCAGCCAGGCGGTGAAGGGCCCCTTGGGTCTGGCTGCCGATAGGCCCGGTCCATCGTTGAAACCGGGCACTTCGACCTGCGGGTAGCGGTCGCACACCACCACCTGGCCCGCCTTGCGCAGACTCAGCATGCGCTTGAAACGATGCAGGCGCAGCAGCGTGAACCCATAGATCACGAGCGCGGTCAGCGCTCCCGGAATGCGCTCGCCCTTGGTCCGCGCCTGGCGTGCCTTGGCCGACATGCGGCGCACCAGCAATTTGCCGATCAGCGGCCAGTTGGAGAGCTTCTCGGCAATGTTCCCCGTACCCAGACCGAGGTAGCAGTAGGTGACGGGCAGCGTCGAGCTGATCCAGGAGGCCAGCGTGGTCTTGCCCGAACCGTCGCAGCCGACGATGGCGATCAGCGGCGCCATCGTGCCGTCGTCCCGAGCTACCCCGGCAGGGGATGTCTGCGTATTCATCACGCTCATTACGTCATACCTCTGCGTACCGCGATTCGGGTTCGGTCCGAAAGTCCGGGATGAGATGCCGGAAAGCGCCGAAGGCACGAACGATCGGGAGGAGTGGATGGTGTCTCTGCCGGACGGAAGCGCTCGGCCCCGCCTGCTTCATTCGGTTCGCCACGGACACTCAACGGCCGGCCAGTCTGGCTTCGACGGCTTCCTTGGCCTGGGCAATGACCTGTTCCAGGGGCTCGCGGCTATCCAGATCCACGATGGGGGCACCCCGGTAGGAGAGTTGCGGAACGGCGGCGATCTTGCGCGCCAGCGACTCGTATCGATGGTCCGGCTTGCGCGCGTACGCCGTTTCCAGATCCACGTTCAGACGGATCACCAGGTCCGGCCGGTAACTGGTCATGTACGCGTAGAGGGCTTTCTCGCGCCGCGCGAGGAATCGGATGAAAGCGTTGCCGCCCTGAAAGTCGGCCAGTCCGGGGCCGTCGATTTTCATCTGCAGCACCGCTATCTGCGGATAACGATCCGCCACGATGGCGACACCGCTACGGCGCAGCTCCATCATCTTCTGGAAGCGCCACCAGCGGCGCAGCGTGAGCAGGAAGATCGCCACGGCCGCCAGGGTGGTCGGCACCTCGCCCTCGCTGCTCTTGGGCGTGTCGTGGTTCTTCAGCGTGTCGTTGGCGCGCTGGGTATTGGCGGCGATGAGGCGGGCGATCGTCTTGCCGACCAGCGGCAGCTTCACCAGCGCTTCGCCGATGGTCTTGGACTGGATACCCAGGTGACAGGCCTCGGCCTGGCGGCTCTCGCGCAGCCAGGCGAGAACGGCGTCGGAAACCGTCGATTTGCCAGCCCCGTCACAACCGACAAAAGCGATCAGCGGCGCGAGCTCACCGTGCGGACAGGAAAAGCGCGACAGCAGGGCACGGACACGCGTGCAAACAAGCGGTACTGCTGTACCAGATTGCTGGCGTGGAAAGTGTTCGTTTCTGTTGGTCGGGAGCATTCGATTGTTTCGATTTAGGTAAAAGACTTTTCTTGCCCAGCCAGCGAGCCAGAAGGGTGATTTACGGCTCTCAGCGCCTGAAGAGCAGCGAGAGGCACTCCCGCACAGCTCTGCCGTAATGAAGAAACGATGATAATTCTGTTGCTTCGATATTACAAAATATTGCGCCGAATGTGCAGTTAGCCGTTTGGATAATCGAGGCTGAGGCACATGTGGGGGGATTTTTGACGGAAAATTCACACTGAGTGGGCATAATGCTATTCCGTATTTTTGTATCCTTGCATTTAATGTAATAATTGAGGCGGCAATGGCAATAATCGAAGCGGCGTCTGACCGGCGCGGAGGGGTCGACTGGGCCGGAATCGGCTGGATGTACCTGTTCTTCTGGTATTTCTCCGGCGTGACCCAGTTGATGATCGCCCTATCCGGGGCCGCGGCCTTCGAAGGCCTGCAGCAGGCCTCGATGGTCAGCGCCCTGTGGCTGATCCCGCTCCTGCTGTTCCCGGCGCATACGCGGCTGCTGGCCGGGGTGATCGGCACGGTCCTCTGGCTGTCTTCGCTGGCCGGCTTCGGCTATTTCCTGGTGTATGGCCAGGAGTTCTCGCAGAGCGTCATCTTCATCATGTTCGAGTCGAACACGGTGGAATCGAGCGAGTATCTGAAGCACTACTTCGCCTGGTGGATCGTCTTCTCCGCGCTCGCCTACGGTCTCGGCGGCTGGCTGCTGTGGCGCAAGGTGCGCCCGGTCTACCTGTCGCGCAAGGCGCTGCCGGCGGCCTGCGTGCTGCTGTTCGTAGTGTCGATGGGCTATGAGGCGGTCCACCAGTACCTCAAGCGCGACACCTTGGAGCGCGCCATGGCCGAATTCGAGGAGAACATCGAGTCGGCTGCCTTCTGGCAACTGGCGGTCGGCTATCACCAGTACCGCCTGCAACTGACCAACATGGCCAAGCAGCTTTCCGAAATGGAACGCATCCCGCCACTGAAGAACCTCTCGGATGCCCATGCCGGGCAGCCGGCGACCCTGGTGCTGATCCTCGGCGAATCGACCGACCGCCAGCGCATGTCGCTCTACGGCTACGGGCGGCCGACCACGCCCAATCTCGACCGCCTGCGCGGCGAGCTGCAGGTGTTCGACAACGTGATCGGTCCGCGCCCCTATACCATCGAGGCGATGCAGCAGATCCTCACCTTCGCCGACATGGAGCATCCGGACCTCTACCTGAGCACTCCCACGCTGATCCGGATGATGAAGCAGGCCGGCTACAAGACCTACTGGATCACCAACCAGCAGACCATGACCAAGCGCAACACCATGCTCACCACCCTGTCCAAGCAGGCGGACGAGCAGGTCTATCTGAACAACAACCGGGACCAGAACACCACCAGCCAGTACGACGGCGTCGTGCTCGAACCCTTCGGCAAGGTGCTCGCCGACCCGGCGCCGCGCAAGCTGGTGGTCATCCATCTGCTCGGCACCCACATGAGCTACCAGTACCGCTATCCGCAGGAGTACGCGCGCTTCACCGACCGTACCGGCGTGCCGGCCAATGTCACCGACGATCAGCTGGAGATCTACAACAGCTACGACAACGCCGTGCTGTACAACGACTACGTGGTGTCCTCGCTGATCGAGCGCTTCCGCGCCACCGATCCCAACGGCTTCCTGCTCTATATGTCCGACCACGGCGAGTCGGTGTACGACGCGCCGAACAACGCGGTGCTCGGACGCAACGAGCTCGCGCCGACCACGCAGATGTACACCGTGCCCTTCCTGGTCTGGACGTCGCCGTCCTGGCAGGCCCGGCAGCAGACGGATTTCGCCGCCAGCCTGCATCGGCCCTACAGCACCTCGCACTTCATCCATACCTGGGCGGATCTGGCCGGGCTGCGCTTCGACGAGTTCACCCCGAGCAAGAGCCTGGTCAACCGGGCCTTCCAGCCGCTTCCGCGCCTGATCGGCAATCCCTATCAGGCCAAGACCGTGAGGGATTTCGACCAGGTCGCGCAGCAGCAGGCCGCCGCGCTCGCCGCCGGCGTCGAGCAGGGTCAGGCCGCCCGCTAGGAAGACCTGCCCATTGACTCCCGGCGCACTGTCTGGCTGCGCCGGGAGCAATTCTCCCATGCGTCCGTCCGCCGGGCGCTCCTGCCACTCCGATGCAGCGGAGCGCCCGGCGGCTGCCTGGCCCCGTCAGGGGGCTGCCGGGTTCCCGATATCGTCCGATCGGCCCGTATCGTCGAAGATACGGGCCGCGCCTTGCGTGTTCGGGAGGTCGGCCAAGGTTCGGGGATCGCCCCCGGGCCGCAGCGGGCTAGAGGATGATGCTGGCCCAGACCAGGGCGATCAGCGACAGCGCCATGAACTGCGCCGCGCTGCCCATGTCCTTGGCGCGCTTGGACAGGGGATGCAGCTCGTACGAGATCCGGTCGATCGCCGCCTCGATGGCCGAATTGAGCAGCTCGACGATCGGCGCCAGGAACACCACCGCGATCATCACCGCGCGCTCGGCGCGGCTCACGTCCAGCAGGAAGGCCGCAGGAATCAGCAGTACGTTCAGCAGCAGCAGCTGGCGGAAGGCGGCTTCTCCGACGAAGGCGGCCTTGAGCCCGGCGAGGGAGTAGCTGGTGGCATTTAGGATGCGACGCAGGCCGGTCTTGCCCTTCAAGGCCTGGCCGTCGGTGAATTCGCTGGACATCTTGGGAGGTTCTCCGCGGGATTGCTGCCATAAGCCGGACATCAGGCTCACGGGGCGGCCATGATAGCCGATGACGGCTCAATGCCATGAAGGGAAAGCGGGCATCCGGCTAGTCAATTGGTCGGTTCGGACCGGCCCCGGCGCGGCGAGTGGTCGCGAGGCCCGGGGAAGCCCGGCGGCGTAATCGCTGCTCCCGGGCTGGCTATGACCCGCGGCGGTGCACCGAGCGGCCGGCGGCGAAGGTCTCCAGCACCGCGCGGTCGTCGCCGAGGATCATCAGGGCGAAGAGCCTTTCCGCCAAGGTCCGGGCCTCGCCCAGGCGATGGGCGATCAGCGGCGTGGCCCGGTAGTCCAGCACCACGAAGTCCGCTTCCTTGCCCGGTTGCAGGTTGCCGATGCGGTCGTCCAGGTAGAGCGCCCGGGCGCCGCCGAGGGTGGCCAGGTACAGCGCCTTGAACGGGTCGAGGGATTGCCCCTGCAGCTGCAGCACCTTGTAGGCGTCGCTCAGGGTGTGCAGCTGGGAGAAGCTGGTGCCGCCGCCGATGTCGGTGCCCAGGCCGACCCGCACGCCGTAGCCTTCCAGGCGGGCCAGGTCGAGCAGGCCGCTGCCGAGGAACAGATTGGAGGTCGGGCAGAAGGCCACCGCCGAGCCGGTCTCGCCCAGACGCCGGCACTCCTCGTCGCACAGGTGCACGCCGTGGGCGAACACCGAGCGCGCCCCGAGCAGCCGGTAGTGGTCGTAGACGTCCAGATAGCCGCTGCGCTCGGGGAACAGCTGCCTGACCCAGTCGATCTCCTGACGGTTCTCCGAGAGGTGGGTGTGCAGGTAGAGGCCGGGGTATTCCCCGAGCAGCTGGCCGGCCAGGCGCAGCTGTTCCGGCGTGCTGGTCGGGGCGAAGCGCGGGGTGACCGCGTAGTGCAGGCGGCCCTTGCCGTGCCAGCGTTCGATCAGCGCGCGGCTTTGCGCATAGCCGGATTCGGCGGTATCGGTCAGGTAGTCCGGGGCGTTGCGGTCCATCAGCACCTTGCCGGCGATCATCCGCAGGTTGAGTTTTTCCGCTGCCTCGAAGAAGGCGTCTACCGACTGCGGGTGCACGGTGCCGAACACCAGGGCGGTGGTGGTGCCGTTGCGCAGCAGCTCGCGCAGGAACAGCCCGGCCTGGTCGCGGGCGTGGGCCGGGTCGGCGAAGCGGCCCTCGGCGGGGAAGGTGTAGGTCTCCAGCCAGTCGAGGAGCTGGGTGCCGTAGGAGCCGATCACGCCCATCTGCGGATAGTGGACGTGGGTGTCGACGAAACCGGGGACGATCAGCGCGTCCGCGTACTCGACCACCTCGACCCCGGCCGCCAGCTTCGGCAGTAGGCTGCCGGCATCGCCGAGCTGGACGACCCTGCCGTCCTCGACGACCAGCAGGCCGTCGGCGAAATACTCGTGGGAGGCCTCGCCGCCCACCTCGCGCGGATCGGCGAGGCAGTGCAGCAGGGCGGCGCGGTAGGCTCGGGTCTGGGGCATGGCGACTCTCGTGGGTTCGTTCCGGCGTCGCGGTTCAGCCGCGGCGCGAGGCCGGCAGCAGCCGGGCGACGCTCTCGCCGCCCTGGCGTTTCTCGCCGAAATGGGCGTTGTAGTGGGCGATCACCTCGCCGGCCACGGAAATGGCGATTTCCATCGGCAGCTTGCCCTTCACCTCGGGCAGGCCCATGGGGCAGCGCATGCGCTGCACGGTCTCGGGGGCGAAGCCGCGCTGGTGCAGGCGGTGCTCGAAGCGGGCGCGCTTGCTCTTCGAACCGATCAGACCGTAATAGGCGAAATCGTTCCGGCCGAGGATGGCGGCGCTCAGCTCCAGGTCCAGCGGATGGTCGTGGGTCATGACGATGAAGTAGCCGCCGGCCGGCATCCGCGCCACTTCCTCGACCACCTCGTCGTTGACCACCTTCTCCACCCCGGCCGGGACGATCTCGGGAAACTCCCGCTCCCGCGAGTCGATCCAGCGCACCCGGCACGGCAAGGCGGCGAGCAGCGGCACCAGGGCGCGGCCGACGTGGCCAGCGCCGAACACGGCGATCTGCGCCAGCACCCGGCCCATGGGTTCGAACAGCAGCACGGTGGCGCCGCCGCAGCACTGGCCGAGGCTGGCGCCGAGGGCGAAGCGCTCCAGGCGCGGCTCGCGTGCGCCGCTTTGCAGCATCTCGCGGGCAATCTGCGCGGCCTTGTGCTCCAGGTGGCCGCCGCCGATGGTGTCGTAGAGCCGCTCGCCGGCGACCACCATCTTGGCGCCGGCGTTGCGCGGCGTGGAGCCGCGCTCCTCGACGATGGTCACCAGCACGCAGGCTTCGTGGCGCTGCTTGAGTTCGGCGAGGGCGTCGATCCAGTTGTGCATGTCAGAGGCCCCGTTCCTGTGGGAGCGAATTCATTCGCAATGCGTTGGAGTGGCGAGGGTCGCAGACGAATCCGCTCCGGCGGGGTCCGCGGCCCGGGCCGAACGGTTCAGCTTGCGCATCTGTTCCACGCCCCAGAGCACCCGCTCGGGCGTCGCCGGGGCGTCGATGGCCGGCTGGGCGCGGTAGTCGGCCAGGCTGGCCACGGCGTCCTTGAGCGCGCACCAGACGGAGATGCCGAGCATGAACGGCGGCTCGCCGACGGCCTTGGAATGGAACACCGTGTCTTCCGGGTTCTTGCGGTTCTCCACCAGCCGGACGCGCAGGTCCGCCGGCACGTCGGCGACCGTGGGGATCTTGTAGCTGGCCGGATTCGCCGTCAGCAGGCGGCCCTGTTCGCTCCACACCAGCTCCTCGCAGGTCAGCCAGCCCATGCCCTGGACGAAGCCGCCCTCGATCTGGCCGATGTCGATGGCCGGGTTCAGCGAGGCGCCGACGTCGTGCAGGATGTCGGCGCGCAGCAGCCGGTACTCGCCGGTCAGGGTGTCGACCAGCACCTCCGAGCAGGCCACGCCGTAGGCGTAGTAGTAGAACGGCCGGCCGCGGGCCTGCTCGCGGTCGTAGTAGATCTTCGGCGTGCGGTAGAAGCCGGTGGAAGACAGCGACACCTGGCCGACGTAGGCGGCCTGGATCAGTTCCTCGAAGCTGACGAAACGGTCGCGCAGACGCACCTGGCCGTTGCGGAACTGCACGTCCTCCGGGCAGAGGTGCCAGTGGCGGGCGGCGAATTCCACCAGCCGCTCCTTGATGGTCTGCGCGGCGTTCTTGGCCGCCTTGCCGTTCAGGTCGGCGCCGCTGGAGGCGGCAGTGGGCGAGGTGTTGGGCACCTTGTCGGTGTTGGCGGCGCTGATCCTGATGCGCGAGACGTCGACCTGGAACACCTCGGCGACGATTTGCGCGACCTTGGTGTTGAGGCCCTGGCCCATCTCGGTGCCGCCGTGGTTCAGGTGGATGCTGCCGTCGGTGTAGACGTGCACCAGGGCGCCGGCCTGGTTGAGGAAGCTGGAGGTGAAGCTGATGCCGAACTTCACCGGGGTCAGCGCCAGGCCCTTCTTCAGCACCGGGCTGCGGGCATTGAAGGCGCGGATCGCGGCGCGGCGTCCGGCGTAGTCGCAGCTCGCCTCCAGCTCGGCGGTCATTTCCTCCAGCAGGTTGTGCTCCACCGTCTGGTGGTAGTGGGTCACGTTGCGCTCGGTCTTGCCGTAGTAGTTGCGCCTGCGCACCTCCAGCGGGTCGCGGCCGAGGTGGCGGGCGATGGCGTCTATGATCTCCTCGATGGCGAGCATCCCCTGCGGGCCGCCGAAGCCGCGGTAGGCGGTGTTGGAGGCGGTGTTGGTCTTGCAGCGATGGCCGTGGATCAGGGCGTCGCCCAGATAGTAGGCGTTGTCGGCGTGGAACATGGCGCGGTCGACGATGGCCCCGGACAGGTCCGGCGAGTAGCCGCAGTTGCCGGCTAGGTCCATGCGGATGCCGCGCAGGCGGCCGTCGTCGTCGAAGCCCACCTCGTAGTCGACCAGGAAGGGGTGGCGCTTGCCGGTCATCAGCATGTCCTCCTGGCGCGGCAGGCGCATCTTGGTCGGCCGCCCGGTGAGACGGGCGATCACCGCGCAGAGGCAGGCCGGCCCGGCCGCCTGGGTCTCCTTGCCGCCGAAGCCGCCGCCCATCCGGCGCATGTCCACGGTCACCCGGTTCATCGGCACGCCGAGCACCTCGGCCACCAGCTTCTGCACTTCGCTGGGGTTCTGGGTCGAGCAGTAGACCAGCATGCCGCCGTCCTCGGCGGGCAGCACCGAGGACACCTGGGTCTCCAGGTAGAAGTGCTCCTGACCGCCGATCCGCAAGGTGCCGGCGAGGCGGTGCGGGGCGCCGGCCAGCGCAGCGGCGGCGTCGCCGCGCTTGTGGGTGTGGCTGTCCAGCACGAAGTGCTTGCGGCGCAGGGCTTCCTCCACATCGAGCACCGGCTCCAGGTCCTCGTATTCGACGATCGCGGCCCGGGCCGCGCGGCGGGCGTTCTCCAGGCTGTCGGCGGCCACCGCCAGCACCGGCTGGCCGACGTACTCCACCTTGCCGTCGGCCAGGAGCGGATCGCCGGGGAACACCGCGCCGATGTCCAGCTGGCCGGGCACGTCGGCGCTGGTGATGACCAGGGCGACGCCGGGGACGGCGTAGCAGGGCGCGGTGTCGATGCGCAGGATGCGCGCATGGGCGCGCTCCGAGAGAAGGGCGTAGACGTGCAGCTGGTTGGGGAATTCCAGACGGTCGTCGATGTAGACGGCCTCGCCGGTGACGTGCTTGGCCGCGCTCTCGTGCCGGACGCTGCGACCGACGCCGGTGACCAGCTCCTGGCGGAACAGGGCGGCCAGTTCTTCCTGGCTTGCGTTCGGCTTATGCATGGCGGTTCACCCTCGTCTCGATATCCGGCTCGGTCAGCTCGATGAAGCACCTGCGCAGCAGGTTCTGCGCGGCGAGCAGGCGGTACTCGCGGCTGGCGCGAAAGTCGCTGAGCGGGGCGAAGTCCTCGGCCAGGGCGGCGCAGGCCCGCTCGATCAGCGCGGCATCGAGGACGGCGCCGGCGAGCGCCCGTTCGCAGGCGGCGGCCCGCTTCGGAATCGCCGCCATGCCGCCGAAGGCGATGCGCGCCTCGCGCACCGCGCCGTCGACCAGGGTCAGGTTGAAGGCCGCGCACACGGCGGAGATGTCGTCGTCCAGGCGCTTGGACAGCTTGTAGGCGCGGAACGCCTGGCCGGCGCGGGCGCGCGGCACGATGATCCGCTCGATGAACTCGCCGTCCTCGCGTGCGGTGATCTTGTAGCCGCGGAAGTAGTCCTCCAGCGCCAGGGTGCGGCTCCGGTCGCCCTTGCGCAGCAGCAGGCTGGCGCCGAGGGCGATCAACAGCGGCGGCGAGTCGCCGATGGGCGAGGCGTTGCCGATGTTGCCGCCCAGGGTGCCCTGGTTGCGGATCTGCTGCGAGGCGAAGCGCCCGAGCAGCTCGCCGAAGTCCGGGTATTCCCGGGTCAGGGCGTCGTGGCAATCGGTCAGCGCAGCGGCGGCGCCGATTTCCAGGCGGTCGTCGAACGTCTCGATCCGCTTCATGTCCGCGATGTGGCCGAGGTGGATCAGCACCGGCAGGCTGCGCTGATGCTGGGTGACCTCCAGGGCCAGATCGGTGCCGCCGGCTAGCAGGCGCGCCTCGGGTTCGGCCTCGTAGAGCGCGGCCAGGTCGGCCACGGTCAGCGGCAGCAGGCAGCGCTTCTCGCCGTCGCCGAGCTCGGCGGTCCGGCGCGGGGCGATGGCCTTGAGCCGGGCGACGGTTTCGGCCTCGGCGGCGTCGAACTGGTCCGGCTGGCGGTCGGCGCAGGCCCGTTCGGCGGCAGCGAGGATCGGCCGGTAGCCGGTGCAGCGGCACAGGTTGCCGGCCAGGGCCTGGTGCGCGGCCGCCGGATCGCTGCCCTCGACGTTCTTGCGCAGGGCGAACAGCGACATGACGAAGCCCGGCGTGCAGAAGCCGCACTGCGAGGCGTGGCAGTCGACCATCGCCTGCTGCACGGGGTGCAGGCCGCCCACGTGCTGCAGATCCTCCACGGTCAGCAGCTGCTTGCCGTGCAGCGCCGTCACGAAGGTCAGGCAGGCGTTGAGGGTGCGATAGCGGATGCGCTCGCGCCCGCCGACGCTGTCCAGCTCGCCGACCACCACGGTACAGGCGCCGCAGTCGCCCGAGGCGCAACCTTCCTTGGTGCCGGTCCGGTGCCGGTGCTCGCGCAGGTAGCGCAGCACCGTCAGGTTCGGGTCCAGGCTGTGCTCGCTGCGCAGTTCGTGGTTGAGGAGGAACTGGATCAAGGCGTACTCCGTGTCGGTGGTGCCCCGGACGGGGCGGCGGTTCACACCAGCCGCGCGTCCAGGCTGTTCTGGATCAGACGTTCGGCCTGCTCGCGGGTCATGCCGAGACTCTCGTGTAGGGCCATGAAGTTTTCCGTGACGTAGCCGCCGAAGTAGGCCGGGTCGTCGGAGTTCACCGTGACCTTCACGCCCATCTCCAGCAGCTTGAGGATGTTGTGCTCGGCCATGTCCTGGAACACGCGGAGCTTGACGTTGGACAGCGGGCAGACCGTCAGCGGGATCTGCTCCTCGATCAGCCGCTCCAGCAGCTTCGGGTCCTCCGCGGCGCGCACGCCGTGGTCGATGCGCTTGACCTTGAGCAGGTCGAGGGCTTCCCAGATGTATTCCGGCGGGCCTTCCTCGCCGGCGTGGGCGACGGCGACGAAGCCCTCGGCGCGGGCGCGGTCGAACACGCGCTGGAACTTGCTCGGCGGATGGCCCTTCTCGGAGCTGTCCAGGCCCACGGCGATGAAGGCGTGGCGGAAGCGCAGGGCCTGGTCGAGGGTCTGCTGCGCCGCTTCTTCCGGCAGGTGGCGCAGGAAGGAGAGGATCAGCCCGCTGCTGATGCCGAGCTGCTCGCGGCCGTCCTTGAGCGCCTGCTCGATGCCGGTCAGCACCGTCTCGAAGGGGATGCCGCGGTCGGTGTGGGTCTGCGGATCGAAGAAGGGCTCGGTGTGGATGACGTTCTGCTCCCGGCACTTCTTCAGGTAGGCCCAGGTCAGGTCGTAGAAGTCCTGCTCGGTGCGCAGCACGTCGGCGCCGCGGTAGTAGAGGTCGAGGAACTCCTGCAGGTTGTGGAAGGCGTAGGCGCGGCGCAGGCTCTCCACGTCGGGCCAGGGCAGGGCGACCTTGTTGCGTTCGGCGAGGGCGAACAGCAGCTCGGGCTCCAGGGTGCCTTCCAGGTGCAGGTGCAGTTCGGCTTTGGGCAGGGCGTTCAGCCAGGCGTGCATGACGGGTGCTTCTCCTTCGGTGATGGATCCGCGCAGCCTAATCCACCCGCCGGTGTTTCCAAAGTTCAACCTGCGACATCCCCGCGGCGATGGGAGTAAGTGGCGGCGAAACGCGACAGCAGCCACTCGGCGCAGGTGGTGGGCGGGTAGCGCGGCGGACGCTCCGCGTCCCGGCAGCCGGGCAGGCAGGCGATCGCGGTGTCCGGGTGCGGTTCGGCGAAGAACGGCATGGCGTAGCGGTCCCGTTCCCGCGGGCTGATCACCCGGTGCGCCGTGGAGCGGTAACGGTCGTTGCTCCAGCGCGCCATCATGTCGCCGAGGTTGACCACGAAGGTGCCGTCCTGCGGCGGTGCGTCGATCCACTCGCCGCGCCGGTCGCGCACCTGCAGGCCGCCGACCCGGTCCTGGTGGAGCAGGGTGATACAGCCGTAGTCCGTGTGCTCTCCGGCGCCCGGCCGTTCGGCGCCGTGCTGCGGCGGATAGTGGATCAGGCGCAGGACGCTGGCCGGCTGGCGGAAGCGCCGGTCGAAGAAGTCCCGCTCGATGCCCAGGGCCAGGGCGATGGCGCGCAGCACCGTGCAGCTCAGCTCGTGCATGTCGCGGTAATGGCTTTCCAGCAGCGTCTCCCAGCCCTCCAGCGCCGGGTGCCGGTTGGGGCCGCGCAGCGGCTTGCCGGCGAGCACCTCCGGGTGGTCGGCGGGCAGGTGGAAGCCCATGTCGAAGGTTTCCTTGCAATCGCCGGGCTGCGCCGGGTCGAGCTGCTCGGCGGCGAGGGCGCCGTAGCCGCGGTGGTGGCGGCTGCCGGCGATGTCGATCCGCAGCTTTTCCGCCAGCGGCAGGGCGAAGAAGCGCCGGGCCTGGTCGCTCAGTGCGGCGATGCGCTCGGCGCCGATCGGATGGCCCTCGATGTAGAAGAAGCCCCATTCCCGGCAGGTGCGGTCGATGCGGCCGGCGACGGCGCGCCAGGCGTTCTCGTCGCGGCGGTAGAGGGGCGAGATGTCGATGATCGGTAGCGAATCCATGGCGATTCCGGGAAGCCTTCTGGTTCAGGGTGGCCGCGCGGATGGCCTCAGGGCGCATCCGCGAGGGCGGTCATTTCGGCAGTTGCGCCTTGATCCCCGCCACGTAGTAGTCCATCGACGCCAGCTCGGCCCTGCTCGCCGTCGCGCCCTCGGCGATGCGCACGCTGCCGGCCTGGTCCCTGATCGGCCCGGTGAAGGGATGGAAGCGGCCGCTCTTGATCTCCTCGACGAGCGCCAGGGCCTCGGCCCTGACCTCCGCCGGCACCCGCTCGCTGAGCGGCAGCTGCACCGTCTCGTCGTCCAGGCCGCCCCAGTAGTCCTGGGGCTTCCAGCTGCCGTCCAGCACCGCCCGGGCCGACTTGACGTAGTGCGGGCCCCAGTTGTTGACGATGGAGGTCAGCACCGAGTCCGGCCCGAAGTGGGCCATGTCCGAAGCGTAGCCCACCGAGTAGACGCCGCGGCGCTGGGCCGCCTGGATCGGCGCCGGGCTGTCGGTGTGCTGGAAGATCACGTCGACGCCCTGGTCGATCAGGGCGTTGGCGGCGTCGGCCTCCTTGCCCGGGTCGAACCAGGTGTTGACCCAGACCACCTTGACCTCGCTGCCGGGGTTGTACTTGTCCAGGGCCAGCTGGATGGCGTTGATGTCGCGGATCACCTCCGGGATGGGGAATGAGGCGATGTAGCCGATCTTCCGGCTCCTGGTCATCTTCGCCGCGAGGAAGCCGCCGACGTAGCGACCCTCGTAGGTGCGCGCCATGTAGGTGCCGAGGTTCCGGTCCTGCTTGTAGCCGGTGGCGTGCTCGAAGGTCACCTGGGGGAATTGCCGGGCGACCTTGGCGGTCGGGTTCATGTAGCCGAAGGAGGTGGCGAACACCAGGTCGTAGCCGCCCTTGGCCAGGTTGCGGATCACCCGCTCGGCGTCGCCGCTCTCCGGCACGTTCTCGACGTAGGTGGTCTGCACCTGCTCGCCGAGCTGTTCCTGCAGCTGCTTGCGCCCCTGTTCGTGCTGGTAGGTCCAGCCGTGGTCGCCGATGCTGCCGAGGTAGACGAAGCCGACCTTGAGCGGATCGGCGGATGCGCCGAGGACGGTGGCGAAGCCGACGGCGGCGGCCAGGCTGCGGAGCAGGTGTTTGGACTTCATGGTCGGGGAAACTCCGGGACATTGTTTCGGTCAGCCTGCCTTCTGCAAAAAGCTGACCAATCAGACAAAAAACAGGCTTTCCGGACAGCCGCGGCTCCCGGCGTGCCCGCCTGGCGCCCGGACTGGGCGCTGCTGGTGCACCGTGGCTCGGTCCGGCCTTCGGATGGTGCATGGGGCCCCGTCCGGTGCGCGCTCGCCCGGCCGCGGATCAGCCCACCAGTTGCCGCGCCGCCCGGCGGTGCGCGGCGATCAGGGCGGCGAGGTCGAGGCCCTCGATCCGGCCGTCGATCACCCGCCAGCGGCCGCCGACCATCACCCGGTCGACGCGCTCGGCGCCGCACAGCAGCAGGGCGGCGAGCGGGTCGTGGCTGCCGGAGAAGCGCAGCTCGTCCAGCTTGAACAGGGCCAGATCGGCCTGCCGGCCCACCGCCAGCTCGCCGATGTCGTCGCGTCCGAGCAGGCGCGCCGAGCCGCGGGTGGCCCAGCCGAGAACCCGCTGCGGCGTGATCCGTTCGGCGCCGTAGCGCAGGCGCTGCAGGTAGAGCGCCTGGCGCGCCTCGAGGATGAGGTTGGAGGCGTCGTTGGAGGCCGAGCCGTCGACGCCGAGGCCCAGCGGGGCGCCGGCGTCCTCCAGCTCCAGGGTCGGGCAGATGCCCGAGGCCAGGCGCATGTTGGACACCGGGCAGTGGCACACGCCGGTGCCGGCGGCGCCCAGGCGGGCGATCTCCTGCGCATTGAAGTGGATGCCGTGGGCCAGCCAGGTGCGCGGGCCGAGCCAGCCGACGCTGTCCAGGTAGTCCACGGTGCGCAGGCCGAAGCGCTGCTGGCAGAAGGCTTCCTCGTCCAGGGTCTCGGCCAGGTGGGTGTGCAGGCGCACGTCATGGCGCTCGGCCAGTTCGGCGCTGGCGCGCATGATCTCCGGGGTCACCGAGAAGGGCGAGCAGGGCGCCAGGGCGATCTGGACCCGCGCGCCGGGCCCGCGCTCGTGGTAGCGGCGGATCAGCCGTTCGCCGTCGGCGAGGATCGCCTCGGCCGGCTGCACCGTCCGCTGCGGCGGCAGGCCGCCGTCGGCCTCGCCCAGGCTCATGGAACCGCGGCAGAGCAGGGCGCGCAGGCCGAGCTCGCGCACCGCCTCCACCTGCACGTCGATGGCCTCCTCCAGCCCACGGGGGAACAGGTAATGATGATCCGTCGCGGTGGTGCAGCCGGAGAGCAGCAGCTCGGCCAGGGCGACCCGGCTGGCCAGGGCGAGTTGCTCCGGGGTCAGCCGCGCCCACACCGGGTAGAGGGTCTTCAGCCAGGGGAACAGCGGCTGGTTGACCACCGGCGCCCAGGCGCGGGTGAGGGTCTGGTAGAAGTGGTGATGGGTGTTGACCAGCCCCGGCAGCACCACGTGCTCGCGGGCGTCGAAGGTGCTGTCCACCGGCTTGGCCGGCGCCTGGCCGGCGCCGAGCAGCTCGGCGATGATGCCGTTCTCCACCACCAGTCCGCCGGCGGCGTCGCGGTCGTTGCCGGTGAAGAGGGCGAGGGGGTTCTTGATCCAGATGCGGGCGGCAGGCATGGCCGGCTCCTCCTTCGATAACGGAAAAAGGGCCAGCTCAGTTATGCCCTGTCTGCTGATCCAGGGGCCGCTAAGGCGGCGCGGGCATGATAGCGGCCCGGGCGGGGCGTGCCCACCCGGGTCCGGCTCACCAGGGCAGCGTCTGACCCTGGTAGTCGAGGTAGCGATGGCCGCCCTGGCCGGCGGCGCGGCCGATCACCTCGATCAGGCCCCTGCAGCTGGTCTCCACGTCCAGCGGGGCCTCCTCGCCGCCCATGTCGGTCTTCACCCAGCCCGGGTGCAGCGACAGCACGGTCGGGCCGGTCTCGCCCAGGCCGGCGGCGAAGCTGCGGCTCAGGTGGTTGAGCGCCGCCTTGCTGGCGCCGTACAGCGGCATGCCCATGCCGGGGCCGAGTTCCAGGCTGCCCATCACCGAACTCATGAAGGCGATCACCCCGCGGCTCGGCTCCACCAGCGGCAGCAGGCGCTCGGCGAGGCGCACCGGGGCTACGGCGTTGGTCAGGAACAGCCGGGCGACCTCCGCCTCGTCGGCCTCCAGCAGCGACTCCAGGCGGGGGCCGGAGATGCCGGCGTTGACCAACAGCAGATCCAGCCGGGTGCCCTGCAGGCGGCCGGCCAGGGCTTCGGCGCTGCCGCCGTCGGTGATCTCCAGCGTTTCGACGCGCACGCCCGGCACGGCCTTCAGCGCCTCGGCGCCGCGGTCGTCGCGCACCGTGGCGATCACCTGCCAGCCCGCAGCGCGCAGCTGCCCGACCAGCCCGAGCCCGAGTCCGCGCGAGGCGCCGACGACCAAGGCGGTTTTTCCCTGTGTCATGGAGAAACTCCGAATGTGAGGAAGAAGACTGGAAGGATAGCGTCGCCGACGGGCCGGGCCCATACGGGCTCAGGCGCCCGGCGCGTACAGCGACGAGTCGGCGAACCCCTCGGCGGTCAGCACCCGGCCGACCAGGATCAGCGCGGTGCGGCGGAAGTCCTTGGCGGCGACCTTGTCGACGATGTCGGCGAGGCTGCCCTGCACCCAGTCCTGGTCCGGCCAGCTGGCGCGGTGCACCACGGCGATAGGGCAGTCGGCGCCGTAGTGGGGCAGCAGTTCGGCGACGATCTTCGGCAGCTGGCGCACGCCGAGGTGGACGGCCAGGGTGGCGCGGTGGCGGGCCAGATCCCCCAGCTGTTCGCCTTCCGGCATCTCGGTCCGGCTGGCGAAGCGGGTGAGGATGACCGTCTGCGACACCTCGGGCAGGGTCAGTTCGCAGCCGAGCAGCGCCGCGCAGGCGGCGGTGGCGGTGACGCCGGGGACGATCTCGTAGGGGATGCCGAGGCGGCGCAGGTGGCGGATCTGCTCGCCGATGGCGCCGTACAGCGAGGGATCGCCGGAGTGCACCCGCGCCACGTCCTCGCCGCGTGCGTGGGCCGCGGCGAGCAGGTCGACGATGGTCTCCAGGTCCAGCTCGGCGGTGTTGACCACGGTGTGCGCGTGGTGACCTTCGAGCACCGCTTCCGGCACCAGCGAGCCGGCGTAGAGGATGGTCGGGCAGCGCTGGATCAGGCGCTGGCCGCGCACGGTGATGAGGTCGGCGGCGCCGGGGCCGGCGCCGATGAAGAACACGGTCATGGATGCTCCGATGCGGGGGCGTGCCCGGCGCGGGCCAGGGCGAAGGTGGCGGCGGCGCTGCGCCGCTTGGTCAGGACCAGCTCGGCCGGTCCGCCGGCGAGGCGTTCGGCGAGGGCCAGGGCGGCGGCCTCGGCGACCCCGGCGCTGCCCGTGGCGCGGCGGGCGGCCTCCGAGGGAGCGCTCAGCCGCGCCTCGAAGCAGCGCAGTTCTTCGGCCGCGAGGCCGTGCAGCGGCAGGCCGAGGCGCGCAGCCAGTTCGCCCAGCCCCGGCTCGGCCAGCTTGCCGTCTAGGGTGGCGAGCGCGTGCAGATCGGCCGGGGTTAGGCCCAGCTCGCCGAGGCTGTCCGTCAGCAGGCGCTGCAGTTCGTCGGCCGCGCAGCCGCGCCGACAGCCGAGTCCGGCGACATGGAGCCGGGACGGGCGGGGCGAACGGGGCTGGGCGGCGGACATGGACGGCGGGCAGGGCGGGCGGATGGCGAGGGGGCGCGTAGGACAGCACGCCGCCCGCGCAGCGTCAACCGCAGGGCTGAGTGCATCGCCGCGTAGGGTAGAAGACTCGCGCAGCGATCTTCTACCAATCTCCGGTGCCGGCCTGCCGGTAGGCAATCGCTGCGCGAGTTGCCTACCCTACCAGCGCCGCGGCGATTGACCGCTGCCCGCACCCTGCGTAGCCTTGCGCCCTTCGAGGTTCTCCGGCGGCGGCCGGAGCTAAGAGGGAACGCGGTGCGACGCCGCGGCTGCCCCCGCAACTGTAGACGGTTCGAGCCCCTTGATTGCGCCACTGCCCGAGGGCGGGAAGGCGAGGGGATGGCGTGTAGCGCCAACCGTGAGCCAGGAGACCTGCCTCGCCGGAGTCCGCTTGCCGTGGGCTCCCCGACTTCCACGACAACCGGGCGGGGTGATCCGGTGGCGAACCCGAACGACCGGCGCCCGCGCGCCCGGCGTCCCTTCGTCATGCCAGCCCGCCGCACCCGTAGGGCTGCCCATGAAATCCCTGAGCAAACTTCCCGTCACCATCGTCACCGGCTTCCTCGGCTCCGGCAAGACCACCCTGCTGCGCCACCTGCTCGACTCGGCCTCCGGCCGGCGCATCGCGGTGATCGTCAACGAGTTCGGCGAGCTGGGCATCGACGGCGAGATCCTCAAGCAGTGCTCGATCGGCTGCAGCGAGGAGGAAGCGGCCGGCCGTGTCTTCGAGCTGGCCAACGGCTGCCTGTGCTGCACCGTGCAGGAGGAGTTCTTCCCGGTGATGCGCGAGCTGGTGCAGCGTCGCGCCGATCTCGACCATATCCTCATCGAGACCAGCGGCCTCGCCCTGCCCAAGCCGCTGGTGCAGGCCTTCAACTGGCCGGAAATCCGCAACGCCTGCACCGTCGACGCGGTGGTCACCGTGGTCGACAGCCCGGCGGTGGCCGCCGGCACCTTTGCCGCCTTCCCCGAGCAGGTGGACGAGCAGCGCCGTGCCGATCCCAACCTCGACCACGAATCGCCGCTGCACGAGCTGTTCGAGGACCAGCTGGCCTGCGCCGACCTGGTGGTGCTGAACAAGACCGACCTGCTCGACGCCGCCGCGCTGGCCGCGGTGCGCGCCGAGGTGGCCGAGGAGCTGCCGCCGGCGGTGAAGATCGTCGAGGCGCAGCAGGGCCGCCTGCCGCTGGACGTGCTGCTGGGCATCGGCGCCGAGGCCGAGCTGCACATCGACGCCCGTCTCGGCCACCATGACCACGGCGATGGCGACGACCACGACCACGACGAGTTCGACTCCTTCGGCGTCGAGCTGCCGGAAGTCGACGAGCGCCTGCTGCTCGCCGCGCTCGCCGAGCTGGTGCAGCGCCACGCCGTGCTGCGCGTCAAGGGCTTCGTCGCCGTGCCGGGCAAGGCCATGCGCCTCTTGGTGCAGGGCGTCGGCCAGCGCTTCGACAAGCACTTCGACCGCGCCTGGCGCGCCGATGAGGCGCGCGCCACCCGCCTGGTGATCATCGGCCAGGATCTCGACGCCGCGGCCATCGAGGCCGAACTGCGCGCCGCGCTGAGCCGCTAGCCCGAGCGATGCACCTCCTGCGCACCCAGCCCGGCGGCTTCGTCCCCGACGACAGCATCGCCGACCTCGGCCAGACCCCCGGCGAGCTGGTGGTCCTGTGCAGCGGCGACTCCAACCTGACGCTGCTGGCCGCGGCCGCCGGCGAGCTGGGCGACGACTACCCGAGCCTGCGCCTAGCCAACCCCGCGCAGCTGCGCAACCACGCCTCGGTGGACCTCTACGTCGAGGACGTGCTGCGACACGCGCGGGTGATCCTGCTCTCGCTGCACGGCGGGGTGGGCTACTGGCGTTACGGCATCGAGCGGCTGGTCGAGCTGGGCGAGGCCGGTGCCACACTGATCCTGGTGCCCGGCGACGACCGCCCCGACCCGGAGCTGACCCGCCTGAGCACGGTATCCGCCGCGGACGCCGAGCGCGCCTGGCAGTACCTGCGCCAAGGCGGGCTGGACAACGCCCGCCAGCTGTACCGCTTCCTCGCCGACCGCTGGTTGGGCCACGCGCAGGAATGGCGCGAGCCGCAGGCGCTGCAGCGCGTCGCGGTCTACCACCCGCGCCGCGGCAGCGGCACCCCGGCGCTGTGGCGGGACGACTGGCGCTGTGGCGCGCCGGTGGCGGCGCTGCTGTTCTACCGCGCGCAGTTGCAGGCGGCCAACACCGCCTTCGTCGACGAGTTCTGCGCGCGCCTCGCCGCGCAGGGCCTCAACCCGCTGCCGATCGCGGTGGCCAGCCTCAAGGAGCCGGCCTGCCTGGCGCAGGTCGAGGACTGGCTGGACCAGTGCGACGCGGCGCTGATCCTCAACACCACCGGCTTCGCCCTGTCCAGCCCGGAGCGCCCGGCGCTGCGCCCGTTCCGTCGCGACGTGCCGGTGCTGCAGGCGATCTGCGCACTGGACAACCGCCAGCGCTGGCAGGACAACCCGCTGGGCCTCGGCCCGCGCGACCTGGCCATGCACGTGGCACTGCCCGAGCTGGACGGGCGCATCGTCACCCGGCCGATCACCTTCAAGGGCCTGGCCTGGCGCAGCGAGCGCAGCCAGAGCGACGTGGTCTGCTACCAGGCCGACGGCGAGCGCATGGACTTCGTCGCCGAGCTGGCGCGGCGCTGGGTGAACCTGGCGCGCAAGGCCAACGCCGACAAGCGCATCGCCCTGGTGCTGGCCAACTACCCGACCCGCGACGGGCGCATCGGCAACGGCGTCGGCCTCGACACCCCGGCGGCGGCGCTGAACATCCTCCGCGCCCTGCAAGGCTCCGGTTACCCGGTGGCCGGGCTGCCGGACTCCGGCACCGCGCTGATCCACGCCCTGCTCGGCGGGGTGAGCAACGATCTCGACAGCCTCGACCTGCGCCCCTGCCAGCAGAGCCTGGCGCTGGCCGACTACCGCCGGCTGTTCGAGCGCCTGTCCGAGGCCAACCGCCAGGCGGTGCTGCAGCGTTGGGGCGGCCCGGAGGACGACCCGATGTTCCGCGGCGGGCGGATGATGGTCGCCGGCCTGCGCCTGGGACTGACCTTCGTCGGCATCCAGCCGGCGCGCGGCTACCAGCTCGACCCGGCGGCCATCTATCACGACCCGCTCTTGGTGCCGCCGCACGGCTACCTGGCCTTCTACTTCTGGCTGCGCGAAGCCTACGGCGCCGACGCGGTGGTGCACGTCGGCAAGCACGGCAACCTGGAATGGCTGCCGGGCAAGGGCGTCGGGCTGTCCGCCGAGTGCTGGCCGGACGCCATCCTCGGCCCGCTGCCCAACGTCTACCCGTTCATCGTCAACGATCCCGGCGAGGGCGCGCAGGCCAAGCGGCGCAGCCAGGCGGTGATCGTCGACCACCTGATGCCGCCGCTGACCCGCGCCGAGAGCTACGGCCCGCTGCGCGACCTGGAGCGCCTGGCCGACGAATACTACGAGGCCAGCCTGCTCGACCCGCGCCGCGCCGGAGAGCTGCGCGGCGAGATCCTCGCCACGGTGCGCGCCACCGCGCTGGACCGCGAGCTGAACCTGCAGCTCAGCGCCGACCCGGACAGTTGGCTGCCGCAGCTCGACGCCTACCTGTGCGACCTCAAGGAATCGCAGATCCGCGACGGCCTGCACGTGTTCGGCGAATCGCCCGGCGGCCGGCTGCGCCGCGACACCCTGCTGGCGCTGCTGCGCGTGCCGCGCGGCGACGGCCAGGGCGGCAACGCCAGCCTGCTGCGCGCGCTGGCCGCCGACCTCGGCCTCGGCTGGGACCCGCTGGCCGGCGACCCCGGCGAGGCGTGGAGCGGGCCGCGCCCGGACTGCCTGACCGACCTGTGCGCCGACACCTGGCGCAGCGCCGGCGACACCCGCGAGCGCCTGGAACTGCTCGCCCTGCAACTGATCGACGGGCTGAGCGAGGCGCCCGGCGCGGCCAGCGCCGCGGTGCTCGCCGAGCTGCACGAGCGCGTCGCGCCGCTGCTCGACGCCTGCGGCGCGGCGGAGATCAATGGGCTGCTCGCCGCGCTGGACGGCCGCTTCGTGCCGCCGGGGCCGAGCGGCGCGCCCAGTCGCGGGCGCCTCGACGTGCTGCCCACCGGGCGCAACTTCTACGCGGTGGACGTGCGCAACCTGCCCACGCCGACCGCCTGGCGGCTCGGCTTCCAGTCGGCCAGCCTGCTCTTGGAGCGCCACCTGCAGGACCATGGCGAGCACCTGACCCGCCTCGGCCTGTCGGTGTGGGGCACCGCGACCATGCGTACCGGCGGCGACGACATCGCCCAGGCCATGGCGCTGCTCGGCGTGCGCCCGGTGTGGCAGGCCGGCAGCGGGCGGGTCGAGGACTTCGAGATCCTCCCGGTATCGCTGCTCGACCGCCCGCGGGTCGACGTCACCCTGCGCGTCTCCGGCTTCTTCCGCGACGCCTTCGCCAACCTGCTGCGCCTGTTCGACGCCGCGGTGCTGGCGGTGGCCGCGCTGGACGAGCCGGAGGAACTCAACCCGCTGGCCGCGCGGGTGCGCCGCGAGAGCGCCGAGCTGGCCGCCGAGGGGCTGAGTGCCGAGGAAGCGCGCCGCCGCGCCGGCTGGCGGGTGTTCGGCGCCGCGCCCGGCGGCTACGGCACCGGCGTGCAGCAGGCCATCGCCGAGGGCGCCTGGGACAGCCGCGCCGATCTGGCCGACGTGTACCTGACCTGGGGCGGCTACGCCTACGGCGCCGGCGGCGACGGCGTGCCGGCCCGCGCGGCGCTGGAGCGGCGCCTCGGCGCGGTGCAGGCGGTGCTGCACAACCAGGACAACCGCGAGCACGACCTGCTCGACTCCAACGACTACTACCAGTTCCAGGGCGGCATGCTGGCCGCGGCGGAAACCCTCGGCGGCGCCCCGGTGGCCAGCTACCACGGCGACCACAGCCAGCCGGACAACCCGCGTATCCGCACCCTCAAGGAAGAACTCAACCGCGTGGTGCGCGCCCGCGCCGCCAATCCCAAGTGGATCGCCGGCATCAAGCGCCACGGCTACAAGGGTGCCTTCGAGCTGGCCGCCACCGTCGACTACCTGTGCGCGTTCGACGCCACCAGCGAGCTGATCGACGACCACCAGTACGAGATGCTCACCGATGCCTACCTGCTCGACGCCGATACCCGCGAGTTCGTCCGCCAGCACAACCCGGCGGCGCTGCGCGAGATGACCGAGCGGCTGCTCGACGCCCAGCAGCGCGGCCTCTGGCAGCAGCCGGGCGAATACCGCGAGGCGCTGGAGAACCTGCTGCTCGACTGCGAGGAAGACGGCTGATGGCCCCGACGAGGATTTCCCATGCATGAACCCGTGAATTTCCCGCTCGCCGCAGTGGTCGGCGCCGATGCGCTGAAGCTGGCGCTGTGCCTGGCGGCGGTCGACCCGGCGATCGGCGGCGTGCTGATCGAGGGCCCGCGCGGCATGGCCAAGTCGACCCTGGCGCGCGGCGTGGCCGAGCTGCTCGACGGCGGCCAGCTGGTGACCCTGCCGCTGGGCGCCACCGAGGAACGCATCGTCGGCACCCTCGACCTCGACGCCGCGCTCGGCGAGGGCCGCACGCGTTTCGCCCCGGGCCTGCTGGCGCGCGCCCACGGCGGCGTGCTGTACGTCGACGAGGTCAACCTGCTCGCCGACCATCTGGTCGACCTGCTGCTCGACGTGGCGGCCAGCGGGGTCAACCACGTCGAGCGCGACGGCATCTCGCACCGCCATGCCGCGCGCTTCGTGCTGATCGGCACCATGAACCCGGAGGAGGGCGAGCTGCGCCCGCAGCTGCTCGACCGCTTCGGCCTCGCCGTGGCGCTCGGCGGCGCGCCGCTGCCCGCCGAGCGCGCCGAGATCGTCCGCCGCCGCCTGGACTTCGACCGCGACCCGCAGGCCTTCCGCGCCCGCTGGCAGGCGGCGCAGGACGAGCTGCAGGCGCGTTGCCGGCAGGCCAGTGAGCAACTGGAAGCGATTCCGCTGGACGACGCGGCGCTGGAAGCCATCGCCGCGCGCTGCTACGCCGCCGGCATCGACGGCCTGCGCGGCGATCTGGTCTGGCTGCGCGCCGCGCGCGCCCACGCCGCCTGGCGCGGCGCCGCGGCCATCGCCGCCGAGGACATCGACGCGGTGCAGGACTTCGTGCTGCGCCACCGTCACCCGCACGGCCCGGCCGCCGAGCCGCCCAAGCCCGAGCCGGCCGGCGGCCAGAGCGACGGCCAGCGCGGCGAGCAAGGCGAAGGCCAGTGGGGCGAGCTGCCGGCGCAGCCGGTGGGCATCGGCGAGCGCCGCGCGCCGCCGCGCTGGACAAAAAAGCCCTGAGCATCCGCCCGCAGCCAGCCCAGGGCGCGGATGCCAGACACCGGGACAAGCCCCAGCCGGCCCCGCGCGGCCGCGCCGGCGCGCCCGGTCGCGGCCGTCCCGACTGGCCGCGCAGCCTGCAACGCGGCCGGCCGCGCTCGCGCGCCGAGCTGCACTACCGCAGCCGTGTGAGTGCCGCGCCGGCGCTGTGGCTGATCGTGGTCGACGCCTCGGCCTCGACCCGCCGCCATGGCGCGCTGCGCCGCGCCAAGGGCCTGCTCGCCGAGCTGCTGGAACAGGCGCGCCGCCGGCGCGTGGCGCTGGCCCTGCTGCAGGCCGACGGCGCCCGGCCGCGCTGGTTCTGCCAGGGCCAGCGCGCCCCGCAGGCGGCGCGGCGCTGGCTGGAGCAGCTCGGTGCCGGCGGCGGCACACCGCTGCCTGCCGCGCTGGCCGAGGCCGCCGCCTGGCTGGCGCGGCGCCAGCGCAGCCATCCCGGCGAGCGCCAGCAGCTGTGGCTGCTCACCGATGGCCGGCTGCGCGAACTGCCAACGGTGGCGCCGGCGGCCTGCCCGGCGCTGCTCATCGACATCGAGAGCGGCCCGCTGCGCCTCGGCCGCGCCCGCGCGTTGGCCGAGGCCTTGGGCGCCGAATACCGGCATATCGACGAGATTCCGTTGTTATGAGCGGCGCAGGAGGGAAGGTCCGGCGTAGGGGGGACAACGGCGCAGCCTTGTCCACCTCGGGGTACGGCGGTGGGCAATCGCTGTGCGAGTTGCCCACCCTACGCCTCGGGACGCCTTCGCGCCGTAGGGTAGAAAACTCGCGCAGCGATTTTCTACCAATCTCCATCCCCGGCCGCCCCGCCATGGGCGACCCAAGATCCGGCGCGGCGGCCCTTTGCCACTGCGCCCCACGAATCCGGTTCCGCCGCACTGCGGCGGTGACAACAGGGAAATGGGTGAGCCCGCTTGCGGGCGATTCCCGTGCTGCCCCCGCAACTGTGAGCGGCGAGCGCTTCCGCGAGGTGCCACTGGTCTTCGGACCGGGAAGGCGCGGGAGGGCGACGACCCGCGAGCCAGGAGACCTGCCGGCAACCCCGGCCGCCCACGCGGCCACCCGACCCACGCATCCCTCGGAGGGAGTCCGATGCATATAGAACCCGGCGCGCTGAACGCCGCCAAAGTGCTCTACGGCCATGCGGCCGCCGCCGCCACCCTGCTGCTCTATGCCCCGCGCCTGCTCAAGCACGTCGACCAGGTGGCCAAGACCCTGCTGGCCGCGCTGTTCTTCTCGCTGTTCATGGAGGTCTACCACCTGCCGGTGGGCGTCTCCGAGCTGCACTTCGTCGGCGCCTCGGCGATCTACTTCATCTTCGGCTTCCTGCCCACCCTGTTCGGCTTCGCCATCGGCCTGCTGCTGCAGGGCCTGCTGTTCGAGCCGCAGGACCTGGTACACCTGGGCGTCAACTCGCTGTCGCTGATGCTGCCGCTGATCGCCGCCCACGGCCTGTTCGGCCGCGCCGCGCGCCGCCTGAGCTGGCAGGAAGTGCTGCGCTTCGACGCCGTCTACTACGGCGGCGTGGTGGCCATGGTCGGCTTCTGGCTGTCCATCGGCGAGGAGCCGCTGCCGCTGAACAACTGGCTGCTGTTCGCCGCCTCCTACGCGCCGCTGGTGCTGTGCGAGCCGCTGTTCACCTGCCTGGCCGTGCGCCTGCTCAAGCGCTGGCCGCAATCCGCGCTGCTGCAGCGCCTGACCTGCGTGGCCGGCCTGCGCCTGGCCTGATCGGCACCACGAAAAACGCCCGCCGACCGGGGACGGTCGGCGGGCGTTTTCGTTTCTGCGTCTTCGGCATGTGCGCTTGGGCCAGCGGCAGCGGGGCGAACGGGCGTGCCGGATGGCCGCAGGAGGTTATCAGCAGGCGCGCCAGCGCCGCCGCCACGTCGTTGGCGAGGCGCAGGTTGGCGATGCGCGAAGCGGTGATGCTGCCGGTGACTGTCGAACCGCGCACCGGCATCAACGGCCGCGACAGCTACGCAGAGCTGGACGATTTCGTCGGCCAAGCGAAGCTGATCGCGCCTGGCGAGCGTAGCGCGCCCGGCCGCCGCGTTCAGGCGTCGTCGCCCGCTTGTCCTTCCAGTTGGGCCAGGGCGCTGCGGCGGCAGGCGGCCAGCAGCTCCTCGCTCAGCTGCGCATCGTCCAGCGCGCGGGCCAGGGTCACGCCGCCGATCAGCGTCACCGCCAGTTGCAGGGCCTGCTCGCGGTTGCCGGCGCCGTCCGGCAGGGCGGCCTGCAGGCGTGCGACGAAGCCGCCGAAGGTGCGCGTGTAACTCTGCCGCACGGCCGCCTCCCGGTGGCTGACATCGACCGCCATGAACGCCAGCGGGCAGCGCGGGCTTTCGCCCTGCGCATGGCCGTAGCGCAGGTAGGCCTCGATCAGCCGGTCCAGTCCCCGCCCGTCCAGCGCCTCGAAATGTGCAGCGCCGCTGCGTGCGGCGTGGGCGATGGCTTCGCCATAGAGTTCCGACTTGCTGCGGAAGTGGTGGTAGAAGGCGCCGCGGGTCAGGCCGGCGTCGGCCATCAGCTCGTCGATGCCGACCGCATCGAAGCCACGCAGCGAGAACAGCCGGGAGGCGCTGTCGAGAATGCGCTCGCGGGTCTGGTCGTTGCGTTGTTCCGGCCAGGGCATGGGAATCCTCCGAATTATGTTCTTGAACATATGGTGCCGCTTGGCAGCATGCAGGTCTCCCACCCAATAAGGAAGTTTCCCGATGCTGCTACACATCTACGGCCCGCGCTTCAGCTCCCTGGTTCGCAGCGTGCGCCTGTACTGCCTGGAGATGGGCCTGGAGGCCAGCGTCGGCCTGAGCGTCGCTGGCCAGCCCGTAGCGATGCACAGCCCGGAGCGCCTGGCCTTGCACCCGTTCGGCCAGGTGCCGGTGCTGCTCCACGACGGGGCAAGCGTGTTCGAGACGCTGGCGATCTGCCGCTATCTCGACCGGGCCTTCCCCGCGCACTCGCTGGAGCCCGAGGATGCCGCCGGCCGGCTGCTGGTCGAGCAGTGGGCCAGCGCCTTGATCACCACGGTGGATAGCCGCCTGATCCGTCGCTACCTGCTGCCGGTCGCCGGGCCGGGCAACGCCGCGCCGCTCGACGGCGCCGCGCTGGCCCGGGCCGAGACGGCGGTGGAGCAGACCCTGGAGGTGCTGGAGCGCCAGCTCGGTGGGCAGGATTTCCTCTGCGGCGCCCGTTTCAGCCTGGCCGATGCCTTGCTGGCGCCGATGCTCGACTACCTGGCGCGCATCCCGGGGCGCGAGTGGCTGGCGGCGTGGCCCGGTCTGATGGCCTACCTGCAGCGCCTGCGCCAGCGACCCTCGGGCCGCGAGGTACTGGTCGCCCCCGACTTCGCCGAGCTGCGCCCGGCGGGCTGAAGCGGCGCGCCGCGCAGTCGAGTCGGCAGTGAGTGGCGTGGTCGGCTCGGCGCCGAAGGCTCAGACGTCCAGCGCCTCGCCGATGGCGTAGAAGCGCCCGCCGGCGATGTAGTGCAGGCTGCGCCACGCCGGGTCGGCCTGCTCGAACAGCCAGTGGCCGTCGCGGAACACGCGGGTGTCGGCCCAGGCGCCGACCACCTCGCCGATGAACAGGTCGTAGGTCTGCTGGTTGTGCGGCTCGGGGACCAGCCGGCAGGCCAGCCAGGCCGAGCAGCCGGCCACCAGCGGCAGGTCGCGGCCCTCCAGGTCGAACAGCTTCACGCCGGCGCGCGCCAGCTTGTCCGGCTGATCGGCCAGGCTGTGGCTGCCGACCTGATGGGTCTGCTGCAGCAGGGCGACGGTCGGCACCTGGATGACGAACCGGCCGCTGGCCTCGATGAGCGCGCGGGTGCTGGAGCTCTTGTCCAGCACCACGCTCAGCTTGGGCGGCATGAAGTCCAGCGCGCAGGCCCAGGCCGCGGCCATCACGTCGTCGACGCCGGCGTGGCGCGCCGATACCAGCACGGTCGGCCCGTGGTTGAGCAACCGGTTGGCCTTGGCCAGCTCCACCGGGGCGATATGGCGGTCGTGCATAGTGCTCCTCTCGATCCTGATGACGAACGAAGGCGCGCGGATAGGGCGCGGCCCGGGCAGATATTACCGGCAGCGCGGCGGTGGGGCAGCGGGGAATGGTGGCGCTCGGCGGCCAGGTGCGGGCATCCGCTATTCGATAGGCATTGAATTGCCGTTTTCAGGCCCGCCAGCCCGGATATTAGGCATTTAAATTCCTCTGCTCGGCTTTGCGCGGTATTTGGGATAGCTCCCACGCTCTGCGTGGGAGCACCTCATTGGACGCTCCGCGTCCGCCTCTGTGACGCAGAGCGTCACCGGCGGTGTGCCCATGCGGAGCGTGGGTACGATTGATGAGCCAAGCGTGTGTACGGCGTCGGCTGCCACCGGCAGGACCGCCCTAGACCCAATACTTCGGATAGCTGCCGCGACTGCGTGCGTTGTTTGCGGACCAGGCCACCGCGACCACCACCAGCGAGCCGGCCAGCACCGGAGTGAGCAGGAAGCCGAACGACGCCCCCGAGGCGATCACCACCAGCGGATTGGCGCCGGCCGGCGCGTGCAGGGTGCGGGTCTGCTGCATGGCCGCCAGCGCCAGGCCCACGGCCAGCGCGCACGACCACCACGAATTGCCGAGGGTGTGCAGCACCAGCAGGCCGATCAGCGCGGACAGCAGATGCCCGCCGACGATGTTGCGCGGCTGGGCCAGCGGCGAGTCGGGCAGGCCGAAGGCCAGCACGCAGCTGGCGCCGAACGAGGCCATCAGCCAGGGCGTGCCGGAGGCCAGGCTGAGCCAGCCGGTGAGGGCGATGGCGATGACCGTGCCGGCGAACGACATCAGGGTGAAGCGCAGCGAAGGCGCCGGCGGGGCGTTCGACTTGAGCAGGCTGGCGATGGGCATGGCGGGGACTCCGGGTGGCTTGGGATGAGCGCGAAGATACCGATCGGTTTACCTGCAAGTCAACCGATCGGTATACAATCGCCGAAACACCGCGAGGGCCGAGACATGAGCACATCCGACAGCATCACCGAAGCGGCGCTGCGCCTGTTCTACCGCCAGGGCTTCCACGCCTCCGGGGTGGAGCAACTGAGCCAGGTGGCCGGCGTCACCAAGAAGACCCTCTACCGCTACTTCCCCAGCAAGGAAGACCTGGTCGCCGCGGCCCTGCGCCTGCGCGATGCGCAGTTCATGGCCAAGATGCAGGCGGCGCTGGAGCCGGCCGCCGACGCGCAGCGGCCGCTGGCCTACATCGACTTCATCGTCGCCTGGGCACGCGAACCGGACTTCCACGGTTGCGCCTTCATCAACGCCGCCGCCGAATACGCCGAGCCAGGCGAGCCGCCGCATGTGCTGGCCAGGCAGCACAAGGAGCAGGTGCTCGCCTATCTGCAGCAGGTCTGCGCCCGCGCCGGATTCCGGAAGCCGGCGGCGGCCGCGCGGCAGCTGTTCCTGATCGGCGAGGGGCTGATCGTTGCCTGCCAGGTGGGCGGAGCGGCGCAGGAGATGATCGATGCGGCGCGGGAGATGGTGGGGTTGCTGGCTGGCGCGCAGGGTGGCGGGGCAGGGTAGGATGTTTGTGATGGCTCCCACGCTCTGCGTGGGAGTTTCTCACTGGATACTCCGCGTCCGTTTCTGTGACGCAGAGCGTCACTGGCTGCGTTCCCACGCGGGGCGTGGGAACGATCCAATCCCGCCAGCAGCGCCTCCTTACTCCCAAGCTCCTGCGTGGGAGCGATCTACATGACAGACTATTTTGTTAGCATCCAAGCCATCACACAGGGAGAAGTATGCATGGCTGAGCGAGCAGATTTTGAAGTGATGCTAAATGGGGATGCTCAAGACCTACGACAGGTCAGCGAGCGAGCCGTGTCGACAGAGTACTTCCACATCTGGGGCGGTGTGGATCACTGGAATGATTGTCCGAATGATCATTTCAGCTTCAACTCAATCTACTTCGAGGGAGAGGATGACGAGAATTTGATCTGGCAGGTCTCCTATGAGCTTGTGAGTCTTTTTAATGGCGCATCTAAACTTTTCTGGAGAAATTACAGGGCACTATCTATTTATAGGCTGTTGCTGGATGGTAAGCAGTTAAACTGGCGCGAGCCAATGATGCCTTTCAGTCTTCTGGGTCGGCCGCCAATTTCTCAGCATAAATGGGATGAAGAGATGAGGAAGGCTCTTCAAAAGTCCGAGAGGTTGGGGTTGTTAATTCTGGCTACTGAGAATGAAGACGTATATATGCTACTTAAGCAGTTCGAGCTCGATAATTCTTGGGTTGGTTACTATCGGCTGATGGAGACAATGGACTCCCACGCCAAGATTAAAGGTATTATTATTGGGGAAGACAAAAAGGAGCGAGAGAGCTTCACCTTTACAGCAAACAACTATTCTCTGACAGGCTTTGACTCGCGCCATGGTTTTAAGGACAAAGTTAAGTCTAGCAAGCTACCAGTGATGAAAATTGAGCAGGCACATGCGTTCGTATCGAAAATGTGCAAGTCGTATCTACAGCAGGCATACCCGAACTTCCTGAAGTTCCAATAAAAACCGGCCCACGAGACGGGTTTTTCATCGCGCCTGAGCGCCTAGGGTAGAAAACCGCGCAGCGTTTTCTACCAGTCCAAACCCCGCAACAGCCGGTGGAAAAGACCCGTGGTCGTTTTCCACCCTACGCGGCGGGGTGCACCGCTCAGGCCAGCCAGCCGTCCTCGACCAGCCCCACCAGCAGCGCCTCGCCGCAGGTGAGCTCCCGCGCCACCGCCGGCAGCTCCGGCCTTTTCAGCACCAGCACCGGAATCCCCCGTTCGCGGGCGGCCTGCAGTTTGTGTTCGGTGGCCTGGCTGCCGCTGTTCTTGCTGATCAGCACGTCGCAGTCGATGCGTTCCATCAGCGCGCGTTCGTCGTCGAGGGCGAAGGGGCCGCGGGCGCCGAGGATTTCCGCGCGCGGCACGGGTGGCTGGGCGGTGAGGCAGCGCACGGTCCAGTGCTGGTGGGCGGGGATTTCCGTCAGGTGCTCCAGCGGTTCGCGGCCGAGAGTGAACAGTGGGCGGCGGAACGGGGCGAGGGCGGCGATCAGTTCCGCCCAGTCGCTCACCTCGCGCCAGTCGTCGCCGGGGCCGGCCTGCCAGCCGGGGCGGCGCAGCGCCCAGCAGGGGATGCCGGCGAGCTGCGCGGCGCGGGCGGCATTGCGGCTGATCTGCGCGGCGTAGGGGTGGGTGGCGTCGACCAGCAGGCCGATGCCTTCATCAATGATGAAACGCGCCAGCCCCTCGGCGCCGCCGTAGCCGCCGACGCGCACCCGGCAGGGCAGGTCGCTCGGCACCTTGCCGAGGCCGGCGAGGCTGTAGAGGGCGTCGGCCGGCAGGTGGCGGGCGATGGCCAGCGCCTCGCCGATGCCGCCGAGCAGGAGGATGCGTTTAGTCATGGCGCGGGCTCCAGTGCTTGGCCGACGAAGCGGCCCTGGCGGTCGATGGCGAAGACTTCCAGGCGCACTTCGGTCGGGACTATCGAGCGGGCGAAGGTCAGCGCGCGGGCGCATACCGCATCCCCGAGGGAGATGCCGGCGGCGGCGGCCAGGGCCAGCGCCTGCTGGCTGGTGTTGGCGGCGCGCATGGCGTCCTGCAGGGCGCAATCGGCGCCCAGCTCGGCGGCCCACTCGGCCAGTTGCGGCAGGTCGATGCTGGAGCGGCGGCTGTGCAGGTCGAGGTGGCCGGCGGCCAGCTTACTGATCTTGCCGAAGCCGCCGCACAGGGTCATGCGTGCCACCGGGGCGCGGCGCAGGTGCTTGAGCACCGCGCCGGCGAAGTCGCCCATCTCGATCAGTGCGCTGTCGTCGAGGCCGTAGTGGTGGCGCATGGCGTCCTCGCTGGCGTTGCCGGTGCAGGCGGCCAGATGCTGCAGGCCGTTGGCGCGGGCGACGTCGATGGCCTGGTGGATGGAGGCGATGTACGCCGAGCAGGAAAACGGCCGGACGATGCCGGTGGTGCCGAGGATGGAGATGCCGCCGAAGATGCCCAGGCGCGGGTTCATGGTCTTCAGCGCGATCTCCGCGCCGTTCTCCACGCACACGGTGACCTCGAAGCCGCCGGGGTAGCCGTGTTCGGCGGCCAGGGCGGTGAGGTGCTCGGTCATCATCTGCCGCGGCACCGGGTTGATCGCCGGTTCGCCGACCGCCAGCACGAGACCTACGCGGGTGACGGTGCCGACGCCGGGGCCGGCGTGGAAGCGCACGCCGGGGCGCGGATCGAGCGCCACCTGGGCGGTGATCAGCGCGCCGTGGGTGGCGTCCGGGTCGTCGCCGCCGTCCTTGAGCGTGCCGGCTTCGGCGCCGCCGGCGCACGGCCGGCAGAATTCCAGGCGCATGCTGACCCGCTGGCCCTTGGGCAGGACGATCTCCACCGCGTCGCAGGCGGCGCCGCCGAGCAGCAGGCGCGCGGCGGCCAGGCTGGTGGCGGTGGCGCAGCTGCCGGTGGTCAGGCCGGTGCGCAGCGGGCGCGGCTGTTCCGCGGTTTCCTCACGCATCGGCGGCGGCCTCGATGGGCTTGCGCACGGCGAGCAGGGTGATCGGCAGCGCCTGGCGCCAGGTGTCGAAGCTGCCCAGCGGCCGGGCGTGGGCGATGTGCAGGCGCAGCAGCTCGCCGCCGTGGCGGACGTGCCAGTCGATCAGCCGCGCCTCGCTCTGCAGGGTGACGGCGTTGGCGATCAGCCGTCCGCCCGGCTTGAGGGCGGCCCAGCAGTCCTCCAGCACGCCGGGTACGGTGACGCCGCCGCCGATGAACACCGCGTCCGGTGCCGGCAGGCCGGCCAGCGCCTGCGGCGCGCTGCCGGCGACCAGCTGCAGGTGCGGAACGCCGAGGGCGTCGCGGTTGTGGCGGATGTGCGCCTGGCGGCCCTCGTCGGCCTCCACGGCGATGGCGCGGCACTGCGGATGAGCGCGCAGCCACTCGATGCCGATGGAGCCGCAGCCGGCGCCGACGTCCCAGAGCAGTTCGCCGGGCAGCGGGGCGAGGCGGGCGAGGGTCACCGCGCGCACGTCGCGCTTGGTCAGCTGGCCGTCGTGGTGGTAGGCCTCGTCGGGCAGGCCGACGGTGGGCGGCAGCGGCTGTGCGCCGGCTTCCGCGCGGCAGTCGACGGCGAGCAGGTTGAGGGCGGCGCCGGGCGGCAGCTGCCAGTCGGCGGCCAGGCCGTCGATGCGCCGCTCGTCGGCGCCGCCGAGGTGTTCCAGCACGCTCAGGCGGCTGGGGCCGAAGCCGCGCTCGCGCAGCAATTCGGCGACCTGCGCCGGGCTGCTCGCATCGTTGCTCAGCACCAGCAGGCGCGCGCCGGGGTAGAGGTGGCGGTTGAGCGCGGCCAGCGGGCGGGCCACCAGCGACACGCAGGTGCAGTCCTGCAGCGCCCAGCCGAGCCGCGCGGCGGCCAGCGACAGCGAGGAGGGCGCCGGCAGCACGCGCAGCTCGCCGGCCGGCAGCTCGCGGGCGAGGCTGGCGCCGACGCCGTAGAACATCGGGTCGCCGCTGGCCAGCACGCAGGTCGGCGTGCCGCGCCGGGCCAGCACCGGGGCGAGGCCGAACGGGCTGGGCCAGGTCGCGCGCGCGCCGGCCACGCAGCGCGGCAGCAGGGCGAGCTGGCGCTCGGCGCCGACGATGTGCGCGGCGCCGAGCAGGGCGCGGCGCGCCGTCTTGCCCAGGCCGGCGAAACCGTCCTCGCCGATGCCTACGATGGTCAGCCAGGGCGTCATGCGATCTCCTCGTGGTGGATGCCCGGCGCAGCCAGGGCGTGAAAAGGCAGGCATAATAGCGCGCTCGCCGGTGCCCGTTCAGGGCCGAAGAGGGAACACGGATCGCCGTGGCTGCCCCCGCAACTGTCCGCAGCGAGTCCGCCACACAGGCCACTGGGCAACCGGGAAGGCGTGGCGGACGCCGAGCTGCCAGCCAGGAGACCTGCCGGCCAAGCCAGTCGCGCGCGCCGACATCGGGCGGGGTGTACCGATGCTGCCGACCCGTCCGCCGTACGCGGACGGCGCAGGGTCGCCGCGCGATGCCACCGGGTGACCCTGTTGAACCATTCGCTTGACGCGGCCGCGCCGCGACCTTCCGCCTGTCCGGGCCTGCTGCGCATCGTCGCCGCGCGCGACGGCGGCATCTGCCGGATCAAGCTGCCGGGCGGCCGGCTGGACGCCGCCCAGGCGCGCGCCATCGCCGCGGCCGCCACGGCCTGCGCCGGCGGCGTGCTGGAGGCGACCAACCGCGCCAACCTGCAGATCCGCGGCGTGTTGCCCGGCCGGGAAGCCGAGCTGATCGAGCGCCTGCTGGCCGCCGGCCTCGGCGCCGCCAGCGCCGGCGGCGACGACGTGCGCAACCTGATGCTCAGTCCCGCCGCCGGCCACGACCCGCAGGCACTGGCCGATACCCGGCCGCTGGCCGCCGCGCTGCTCGAGCGCCTGGAAAGCGAGCCGCGCTGGCACGCGCTGTCGCCCAAGTTCGCCGTGCAGCTCGACGGCGGCGAGGCGCTGGCGATGCTCGACCACCCCCACGATCTGTGGCTGGCTGCCCTGCCGGGCGCGCCGGTCTACGCCTTCGGTCTGGCCGGCTGCCCGCCGCAGCAGGCCGGCGACGCCCCGGCGCTGGCCGCGGTGCCCGCCGCGCAGGCCGCCGAGCTGGTGTTCGCCGTGCTGGAACTGTTCCTCGACTGCGCCACGCCCGAGCAGACCCGCATGCGCCAGCTGCTGGAAAGCCTGCCGGCCGCCGAGCTGCTGGCCCGCCTGCGCGAGCGCCATTCGCAGCTGGAACTGCGCCAGGACGCCGCGCTGGCCGCCTGGCGCCGCGCCCCGGCCGCGCCGCTGTTGCGCTTCGGCGTGCAGGCTCAATGCGAGGCCGGGCTGCGCCAGGTCGGCGCGCAGGCGGTGCTCGGTCGGCTGGACGCCGCGCAGCTCGCTGCGCTGGCCGACCTCTGCGAGCGCCACGGTGACGCCACGCTGCGCCTGACCCCCTGGCAGGGCGTGCTGCTGCCCAACGTGCCGGCGGCCGCCGCCGCCGCGCTGGCCGCCGACCTGCACAACCTCGGCCTGCTCACCGACCCGGCCACGCCGCTGGCCCGGCTGGTGGCCTGCACCGGACAGTCCGGCTGCGCCCGCGCACTGGCCGGGACCAAGGCCGACGCCCTCGCGCTGGCCGAGCTGCTGCCGGCCGGCGCCGAGCTGCCGGTGGTGCACCTCAGCGGCTGCCCGCGCAGCTGCGCGTCCGCCCAGGTCGCCCCCTACACCCTGCTGGCCACCGCCCCCGGCCGCTACCGCCTGCTGGCGCGCGTCCCCGGCGTCGCCGGCTTCGGCCGCGAACTGGCCGACCACCTGACAATCGAGCAGGCCGCCGCGCGGCTGGCCGCTCCCTGCCCGGAGTTCCCCGCATGATCGACTACATCCGCGATGGCCAGGAGATCTACCGCCAATCCTTCGCCACCATCCGCGCCGAGGCCAATCTGGCGGCGATCCCCGCCGACCTGGAAAAGCTCGCCGTGCGGGTGATCCACGCCTGCGGCATGGTCGACGTAGTCGACGCGCTGCGTTTCTCGCCGGGCGCAGGCAGCGCCGGGCGCGCCGCGCTGGCCGCCGGCGCGCCGATCCTCTGCGACGCGCGGATGGTCGCCGAGGGCATCACCCGCGCGCGCCTGCCGGCCAACAACCGGGTCATCTGCACCCTCAACGACCCCGAGGTGCCGGCGCTGGCCCGCGAACTGGGCAACACCCGTTCGGCGGTGGCGCTGGAGCACTGGCGCGAGCACCTGGAGGGCAGCGTGGTGGTGATCGGCAACGCGCCGACCGCGCTGTTCTACCTGCTGGAGATGCTCGACGCCGGCGCGCCGAAGCCGGCGCTGATCCTCGGCTTCCCGGTCGGCTTTGTCGGCGCGGCCGAGTCCAAGGACCTGCTCGCCGCCGACAGCCGCGGCGTGCCCTACGTGATCGTCCGCGGCCGGCGCGGCGGCAGCGCCATGGCCGCCGCGGCGGTCAACGCGCTGGCCACGGAGGTGGAATGATGGGCAAGGGACGACTGTTGGGCCTGAGCGTCGGGCCGGGCGATCCGGAGCTGATCACCGTCAAGGCGCTGCGCCTGCTGCGCGCAGCGCCGGTGGTGGCCTATTTCGTCGCCAAGGCCAAGGCCAGCAAGGGGCAGGGCGGCAACGCCTTCGGCATCGTCGCCGAGCACCTCGACCCGGCGCAGCGGCTGCTGCCGCTGGTCTACCCGGTGACCACCGAGAAGCTCGAACCGCCGCTGTCCTACGAGGACGTGATCGCCGACTTCTACGACACCGCCGCCGCGCAGGTGGCCGAGCAGCTCGACGCCGGCCGCGACGTGGCGGTGATCTGCGAGGGCGATGCGTTCTTCTTCGGCTCCTACATGTACCTGCACGACCGGCTGGCCGGCCGCTACGAGGCCGAGGTGGTGCCGGGGGTGTGCTCGATGCTCGGCGGCGCCGCCGCGCTGGGTTCGCCGCTGGTCTACCGCAACCAGAGCCTGCTGGTGCTCTCCGGCGTGCTGTCCGAGGAGGAGCTGACCGAGCGGCTGTCCGGCGCCGAAGCGGCGGTGGTGATGAAGCTCGGCCGCAACTTCGACAAGGTGCGCCGGGTGCTGGAGCGCCTGGGCCTGGCCGAGCGCGCGCTGTACATCGAGCGGGCGACCATGGCCCAGCAGCGCGTGCTGCCGCTCGACGAGGTCGACCCGATGGCCTCGCCGTACTTCTCCCTGATCCTGGTCCCCGGCCAGAGGTGGCGCGGCTGATGCTCAAGACTCCCGCAATCGTGATTCTCGGCGCCGCCAGTCTGGCCACTGTGCGGCGCATCCAGGCGCGCTACCCGCAGGCGCCGGTCTACGGTCTGCAGGGCCGCGTCGAGGCGGACATCGCCTACGCCGACTTCGCCGCCACCCTGCGCGAGCTGTACCGCAGCGGCACGCCGATCGTCGCGCTGTGCGCCGCCGGCATCGTGATCCGCAGCCTGGCCCCGGCGCTGGCCGACAAGGAGCAGGAGCCGCCGGTGCTGGCGGTGGCCGAGGACGGCAGCGCGGTGGTGCCGCTGCTCGGCGGGCTGGCCGGGGTCAACCATCTGGCCCGCGACATCGCGACGATCTTCGGCGTGCCGGCGGCGATCACCACCGCCGGCGAGCTGCGCTTCGGCACCTGCCTGCTCAACCCGCCGCAGGGCTACGCGCTGGCCGACGTCGACGAGGGCAAGCGCTTCGTCGCCGACCTGCTGGGCGGCGAGGGGGTCAGCGTCGAGGGCGACGCGCCCTGGCTGGCCGAGGCGCGTCTGCCGCTGCGCGAGGACGCCGGGCGGCGCATCCGGGTGACCTGCCAGAGCGGCGCCGACCAGCGCGAGCTGCTGATCCACCCGCGCGCGCTGGTGGTCGCCGCGCCGGCCGACGCCGCCGAGCTGCCGGCGCGCCTGCGCGCCGCGCTGGCCGCCCACGGGCTGGCCGAGGCCGCTCTGGCCTGCCTGCTGGCGCCGGCGTCGCGCATGGCCGAGAGCGCGCTGGGCGCCGCCGCTGGCGAACTCGGCGTGCCGCTGCGCTTCGCCGCGCAGGCCGAGGGCGAACGCGAGACCGACTGGCTGCGCCGCCTGTGGCCGCTGGAAGAGGTGATCGAGGCGGACGGCCTGTGCATCGGCCGCGCCGCCCGGCCGGTCGAGGTGGCCCGCCTGGGCCAGGCGCGCGGCCGGCTCAGCGTGATCGGCCTCGGCCCCGGCGCCGCCGAGCTGATGGTCCCGGCGGTGCGCCGTGCGCTGGACGAGGCCGAGGACATCCTCGGCTACGAGACCTACGTGAACATGGCCGGCCCGCTGCGCGCGGAGCAGGTGCGCCACTGCAGCGACAACCGCGAGGAGCTGCAGCGCGCCCGCCATGCCTTCGAGCTGGCGGCCAGCGGGCGCCGCGCGGTGGTGGTGTCCTCCGGCGATCCGGGGGTGTTCGCCATGGCCGCGGCGGTGCTGGAGGCGCTGGAGCAGAGCGACGATCCGCTCTGGCACGCGGTCGAGCTGGAGATCCTCCCCGGCGTGTCCGCCGCGCTGGCCACCGCCGCGCAGGCCGGCGCGCCCTTGGGCCACGACTTCTGCCTGATCTCGCTGTCGGACAACCTCAAGCCCTGGGAGGTGATCGAGCGGCGTCTGGAGCATGCCGGGCTGGCCGATCTGGTGATGGCCTTCTACAACCCGATCTCCCGCGCCCGCCCGTGGCAGCTCGGCCGCGCCCTGGAAATCGTCAGGGCGCACCGCGCGCCCGAGACGTTGGTGGTACTCGGCCGCGACATCGGCCGCCCCGGCGCGAGGCTCACCAGCCTGACCCTCGGCGAGCTGACTCCGGAAATGGTCGACATGCGCACCTTGGTGATCGTCGGTTCCTCGACTACCCGGCGCTTCCCGCGTGCCGGCGGCGGCGAGTGGGTGTACACGCCGCGCTGGTATCGCTGAGACAGGCGGCGGCGAGGGGAACCACATGTCGGTGCGGATCGGCGCGGCTTCCGGGGGCTGACTATGCTTCCTTGGGGGCCGCCCCGGCCGTCGTCCGGCGCCCGGGCCATCCGCCCCTGTCCGCAGCGCCATCACCTCCACGGGAAATCCGGCTCGCGGCCGAGGCCCTGCCGGCCCCTCCGCCCGGGCACCGGCGGCATGGCGGCGGGAATCCAGCTGTCGAAGAGCCGGCTCTCTGCTCATTCCCAGGAGCGCTGACATGTTCCCCATCATTCCCTTCGTGGTCGGCATCGCGACCGGCGTGGTCACCAGTCGGCTGCTGCGCGGCGACAAGACCCAGCAGGACCTGGAGAAGGCCCAGGACAGCCTGCGCGAGGCCACGGTCTCCAGCCTGGAGGCCATCGAGAGCGCTTCGGCGCGGGCGCGCGCCAAGCTGGCGGGCAAGGAAGGCAAGGGCGCCGAGCCGACCGTCCCGGCCAACGAGCCGATGCCGCCGGAAGAAGAGGAGCCGAGCGGCGCGCCCGAGGCCGCGACCCCCGGCAGCGTTCCGCCCGGCGTCAGCCCGAGCGTCGAGCCCGGCGGCGCGGAGCAGCCGCCGGCCTATGCGCCGGCCGCGGTCAACCCGCCGTTGGATTACGTGAAGGACGACAAGGACGAACTCCCGTGAGATTCCCGCCCTCCGGCCGCGACCAGGGGGCGGGCCTTTCGTCTGCCCCGTGGTCCTGCATCGGCGGCGCCGCGGAGACGGGGGAAAGCCCGAGGGCGGGGGGCTGGTTCACCGGTTTGGAGACGCTGCACCGGGTGTCCGGGCGGGTGCGCTACCGTTACCGCTGCCGGCCCGGCGCGCCGCAGGACCGGCACAGCATCGAGCGCGAAGTGGGCTGCCTGGCGGGCGTGCGGCGGGTCCGGGCCAACCCGCCGATCCGCTCCCTGGTGGTGGAGTTCGCGCCGCAGTGCACCGATGCCGGCGCCCTGGCCGGGGCGATCCGCGCGCTGTCGCCGCCCGGCCTGCCGCCCGCCGCGGAATCCGACGAAAACTCCCGCCTCGGGGGGGCGGTGCTGAGCGGCACCGTGCTGCTCGCCTCCCGCGGCCTGGGGCCGCCCCTGCAGGCGCCGGCCGCCGTCTGCGCCGCGCTGCCGCTGCTCGGCGAGGCGCTCGGCGACCTCTTCGCCAGGGGCATCACCTTCCACGTGCTGGAGGCTCTGGCCGTGGGCATCTCCATCGGCCGCGGCGACTTCCTCGCGGCCAACATCACCACCTTCCTGCTGGCCCTCGGCGGGTACCTGGAGGCGTCCATCGAGCGCCGCTCGGACGACATGCTCAAGCACCTGCTGCGGCCCTCGGCGGACCGGGTGTGGGTCGAGCGCAATGGCGCGGAGTCGCTGATCGACGCCGCCGCGGTGCGGGTCGGCGACCGGGTGATCGCCGCCACCGGCACGACGATCCCGGTGGACGGCACCGTGCTCGGCGGCGAGGCGCTGGTCAACGAGGCGACCATGACCGGCGAGAGCGTGCCGGTGCGGCGCCGGCGCGGCGACCGGGTGCTCTCCGCCACCCTGGTCGAGGAAGGGCGCCTGCGCATCCACGCCGAGCGGGTCGGGCAGCAGTCCGCCGCGGCGCGGATCGCCGACTTCGTCGGCCAGTCCCTCGCCCTGAAGAGCCGGACCCAGCTCGAGGCCGCGCGCCTGGCCGACCGGCTGGTGCCCCTGGTGCTCGGCCTGGCCGGCACCGTCGGGCTGCTGACGGTCGACGGCCAGCGGGTGGCGGCGGTGCTCCAGGCCGACTATTCCTGCGCCCTCAGGCTGGCCACCCCGGTGGCCTTCAAGGCGGCCATGGCCCGCGCCGGGCGCTCGGCGATCCTGATCCGGAGCGCCAAGGCGCTGGAGGAGCTGGCCCGGGTCGACACCCTGGTCTTCGACAAGACCGGCACCCTGACCACCGGCGTGCTGCAGGTGACCGACGCGATCGCCTTCAGCCCCGCCTACAGCGCGGAAGACCTGACCAACCTGGCGGCCTCGCTGGAGGAGCACTACGTCCACCCGATCGCCCGGGCGGTGGTGGAGGCGGCCCGCGGGCTCGGCCATCCCCGCCACTTCGCCCACCGGGCGGTGCAGTTCGTGGTCGCCCACGGGGTCGCCAGCGCGATCGGCGGGCGGCGCATCGTGGTCGGCTCGCGGCACTTCGTCGAGGAGGACGAGGGCATCTCCACCGCCGCCCATGCCGGGACCATCGAGCGCCTGCACGGGGAGGGCAAGACCCTGCTCTACGTCGGTTTCGGCGGCGAGCTGATCGGCCTGCTGGGGATGACCGAGCGGCTGCGCGACAACGCCGCGGAAACCCTGGCGCGGCTGCGCGGGTTCGGCATCCGGCGCATCCTCATGTTCACCGGCGACCAGCCGGAGCGCGCCCGGGCGCTGGCCGCCGAGCTGGGCCTGGACGGCTTCCACGCCGGCCTGCTGCCGGAGCAGAAGGTCGAGCTGCTGCGGGGGATGGTCGCCGCCGGCGACCGCATCGCCTTCGTCGGCGACGGGATGAACGACGCCCCGGCGCTGAGCGGCGCCCAGGTCGGCATCGCCATGCACGGCGGCGCGGACACCGCGCGTCTGGCCGCCGACGTCGCCCTGCTGGAGGACGACCTGGGCCGGGTCGCCGACGCCCTGGCCCTGGCACAGGCCACGCGGCGCCTGATCGAGGGCAACTTCTGGCTGATCGCCAGCCTCAACACCGGCATCCTCGGCGCAGCGGGCCTGGGGCTGCTCGCGCCGGTAGCCGCTTCCCTGCTGCACAACGGCAGCACCCTGGCCATCCTCCTGCGCGCCCTGACCGGGGCCGGCCTGCCGCGCCGGCCCTGAGCCGCGCCCGCGGTCAATGCCCCGGCTGCCACGGCTGGCCGAGGGACACCGGGGCGTACAGGCGGGTGCGCACGCCGTCGCGGGAGAGCAGCACCAGAACCAGGATGGTCGCCACGTAGGGCAGCATCGCCAGCAGGTTGCCGGGGATCGCGAGGCCGATGCCCTGGGCGACCAGGTGGACGATGCTGGCCAGGCCGAACAGCCAGGCGCCGAGCAGCACCCGCGCCACCCGCCAGCTGGCGAAGACCACCAGGGCCAGGGCGATCCAGCCGCGCCCGGCGGTCATGTTCTCCGCCCACATCGGGGTGTAGGCCAGCGACAGGTAGCTGCCGGCCAGGCCGGCCATGGCGCCGCCGAAGAGCACCGCCAGGGTGCGTACGCGCAGCACCGGCAGGCCCATGGCGCTGGCCGCGTCGGGGTTCTCGCCGACCGCCTGGACGATCAGGCCGAGGCGGCTTTTCGCAAGCGTCCAGGCGACCAGGCCGAACAGGGCGAAGGACAGGTAGACCAGCAGGTCTTGGGCGAACAGCGCCCGCCCGAGCAGCGGGATCTGGCCGAGCAGGGGCAGGGCGAGCGGCTCGAAGCCGGCCAGCGGCTTGCCGACCCAGTCGGCGCCGATGAAGGACGACAGGCCGACGCCGAAGATGGTCAGGGCCAGGCCGCTGGCCACCTGGTTGGCGTTCAGGCCCAGTGCTACCAGGGCGAACAGCAGCGACAGCAGCATGCCGGCGAGGCAGGCGAGCAGCACGCCGAGCCAGAGGCTGCCGGTGGCGAAGGCGGCCATGAAGCCGATCACCGCGCCGAACAGCATCATGCCCTCCTGGCCCAGGTTGAGCACGCCGCTCTTCTCGCACACCAGCTCGCCGAGGGCGACCAGCAGCAGCGGCGTGCCGGTGCGGATCATGGCGAAGAGGATGTTGGTCAGCAGGTCGAGATCCATGGTGATTCCTCAAAACGCTTTTTCACGTAGGCGCGAATTCGTTGGCGATGAAGGCGCGCCCATCAGGCCAGCGCCTGGCGGGGCTCACTGCGTCTGCTCCATTTCAGCCCCAGGCGCGGCCGGTAGAGCACCAGCACGTCGCAGGCCAAGAGGAAGAACAGCACCATGCCCTGGAACAGCTGGGTGATGGATTGCGGCAGGTTGGCCGCCATCTGTGCGTTCTCTCCGCCCAGGTAGAGCAGGGCCATCAGCAGGCTGGCGAAGAGGATGCCGACGGGGTTGAGACGACCGAGGAAGGCCACGGTGATCGCCGCGTAGCCGTAGCCGGGGGAGACCTGCGGCACCAGTTGGCCGATCGGGCCGGTGACCTCGACGGCCCCGGCCAGTCCGGCCAGGGCGCCGCTCAGGGCGAGGGCGATCCAGATCAGGCGCTTCTCGCGGAAGCCGACGAAGCCGGCGGCGCGCCGGTCGAGGCCGAGCACCCTGACCTGGAAGCCGAGGAAGCTGCGCTGCAGCAGCACCCAGACCGCCACCAGGGCCAGCAGCGCGAAGTACAGCCCGGCGTGCACGCGCAGATCGTCGAACAGCGCCGGCAGGCGGGTCGCCTCGCCGAACAGCGCCGACTCCGGGAAGTTGTAGCCGGCCGGGTCCTTGAGCGGGCCGTGCACGCAGAACAGCAGCAGGTTCAGCGCGATGTAGTTGAGCATGATGCTGGTGAGGATCTCGTTGGCGTTGAACTGCGTGCGCAGCCAGGCGCAGAGCCCGGCCCAGGCGGCGCCGCCGAGGCTGCCCAGGGCGAGCACCAGGGCCAGCGCCCAGCGCGAGTCCCAGTCGATCAGGTTGACCGCCAGGGCGCTGCCGGCCAGGGCGCCGACCAGCAGCTGGCCTTCGGCGCCGATGTTCCAGATGCGCGCCCGGTAGACCACCGCCAGGCCCAGGGCGCAGAGCAGGATCGGCAGCGCTTTGACCAGCAGTTCGGAAACGCCGTAGAGGTCGGCCAGCGGGTCGACCAGCAGCACGCGCAGGGTGGCCAGCGGCGGGTGGCCGAGCGCGGCGAACAGCAGCGCGCCGCTGGCCAGGGTCAGGGCGCCGGCCAAGAGCGGCGAGAGCCAGAGCATGGTGCGCGACTGCCGGCCGCGGGGTTCGAGGGAAAGCAGCATGGATCGGTTCCTCAGGCGGCGTGGGGGGCGGGGAGCGCGGCGTCGAAGCGGCCGGCCATCCAGCGGCCGACCTCCGCCGGGGTGCACTCGGCGGTGGCGCGCGCTGGCGACAGGCGCCCGCCGCTCAGGGCGGCGAGGCGGTCGCTGATGCAGAACAGCTCCTCCAGGTCCTCGGAGATCACCAGGATCGCCGCGCCGGCGTCGCGCAGGGCGATCAGGGCGCGGTGGATGGCCGCCGCGGCGCCGACGTCGACGCCCAAGGTTGGGTGGGCGGCGACCAGCAGCTTCGGGTTCTGCAGGATCTCGCGGCCGAGGATGAACTTCTGCAGGTTGCCGCCGGACAGGCTGCGCGCCGGGGCGTCGGCGTCCGGGGTCTTCACCGCGAAGCGGCGGATGACTTCCTCGGCGAAGGCGCGCACGCGGCCCTGGCGGACCATCCCCCGCTCGACCAGGCCAGGCCGCTGGAAGGCGGTGAGCAGGCCGTTGTCGCTCAGGCTCAGCTCCGGCACCGCGCCGTGGCCGAGGCGCTCGGCCGGGACGAAGGCCAGGCCGTGCCGGCGCCGCTGGTCCGGCGGCAGATGGCCGACCGGCCGGTCGCCGAAGCGGATGCGCCCGGCGTCCTGCACCGTCAGCCGCTGTTCGCCGGAGAGCAGGGCGAGCAGCTCGTCCTGACCGTTGCCGGCGACCCCGGCGATGCCGAGGATCTCGCCGGCGCGCACGTCCAGCCCGATCTCGGCGAGGGACACGCCGAAGGGATCGGCGTTGCGCCAGGACAGCCCGTCCAGCCGCAGGAAGGGTGCGCCGCCCTGCGCCCTGGGATAGTCGGCCTCCAGCCCCTCGGCGTCGCCGACCATCAGCCGCGCCAGCTCCAGATCCGAGCAGTCGGCCGGCACGCAGTGCCCGGAGACCTTGCCCGCGCGCAGCACCGTGGCGCGCTGACAGAGGGCGCGCACCTCGTTCAGCTTGTGGCTGATGAACAGGATGCTGCAGCCCTCGGCGGCCAGCCGGCGCAGCACCATGAACAGCTCCTCGGCCTCCTGCGGGGTGAGTACCGAGGTCGGCTCGTCGAGGATCAGCAGCCGGATGTCCTGCATCAGGCAGCGGACGATCTCGACCCGCTGTCGCTCGCCGATGGACAGGCCGTGCACCAGCCGCTGCGGCTCCAGTGGCATGCCGTAGCGCTGCGAAACCTCGCGGATCTTCGCCTCCAGCTGGCGGGGCGTGCCGGCGCGGGGGCCGAGGGCCAGGGCGATGTTCTGCGCCACGCTCAGGGTCTCGAACAGGGAGAAGTGCTGGAACACCATGCCGATGCCGCGCGCGCGGGCCTGGGCCGGGTCGTGCATGGTCACGGTCTCGCCCTGCCAGCGGATCTCGCCGGCGTCGGGCTGCACCGCGCCGTAGATGATCTTCATCAGGGTGCTCTTGCCGGCACCGTTCTCGCCGAGCAGGGCGTGGATCTCGCCGGGCTGGATGAGCAGATCGACGCGGTCGTTGGCCAGGCAGCCCGGGTAGCGCTTGGTGATGCCGCGCAGGTGCAGACGGGATGGGGTGGGGGACATGGGAATCTCGATGGAAACGGGCGTCGCCGGACAGAAGCAAAAACCTGGCCAGTTAGTCAGAAAAACTCGCGGGCCCGGTGCCATGGGCGGTGAAGGTGAGCAGCCGCGTGCACGGCTGCTCACCACTGGTGCGCCGGGTATCGTTCTGGCGCGTGCCGTTGCCCATTTTTTGTACGAACGTCCGCAGCCGGCGCGGGCTCTGGCTTAGAACGGTTGCTCCCAGGCTTATGCACAAAGTTTTCCCCGTCCGCTGGTGACAACTCCGGGGTGGAAAGCAGGCGTTTCGGACTCGCCCGGCGGCGCTCGGTCTCCCGGATTAAAAGCTGATTTTTCAGTCAGTTATTTTTGGGCCTGAGCGGAATCGGCGAAATCTTGAGCAGTCCGGCGAAAGGCAGCGGCCATCGGCCCTGCAGCCGCTCATCCCGCACTTATCCCCAATCGAATCCACAGAGAATGTGGGCAAGCGTGCCAGCCGGAGCGCCCGTCGCACGGGGCCTGGGCGGGGTTTCGCGGCCGGAATCGCGAGCTGTGTCGATGCCTTCCTGTCAAGAAATTTCTTTAGGAATCAGGCGCTTCCGAAAATCTGGTCAAATAATGCGCAATTCGCTGAAACCCAGGCGCCATGCGGGTTCTAGCCCCGAAAAGGCGACTTATCCCCAGCGAGGTCCACAGAGATTGTGGGCAATCGGGACGCTCATTCCTACTCGCGGGCACACCCGTTCCAAGGGTTGTCCCGAACTCACTCCAGCCGCTGCAGGTGGCTGCGGCCGCGGCTGATATCGGCGAGCAGGCGCTGCAGGGCGGGCAGCTGCGCTTCGGGCAGGGCGAGGGTGAGGCCGGCGCCCTGGCCGTCGAAGGCCTCGCTTTCCAGCAGGGCGTCGAATTCGGCCAGGCGGGCCCTGAGCAGGGGTAGCTCGGCGAAGCTGCAGTGGCAGGCGCAGCGCAGGCGCGCGACCAGCTCGCGGCGCTCGCCGCCCTGCAGGCACTTGGCCGCGCTGCCGCCGTAGGCGCGCGCCAGACCGCCGGTGCCGAGCTGGATGCCGCCGTACCAGCGGATCACCAGCACCGCCACCCGGTCGCAGTCCTGGCCCTCGATGGCGGCGAGGATCGGCCGTCCGGCGGTGCCGCCGGGCTCGCCGTCGTCGCTGAAGCGGTATTGCCGGCCGATCTTCCAGGCCCAGCAGTTGTGCGAAGCGCCGGCGTCGCTGTGGGCGACGACGAAGGCCTGCGCCTCGGCCGGGCTTGCGACGGGGGCGGCGAGGGCGAGAAAGCGGCTCTTGCGGATCTCCTCGCGGTGGCTGCAGGGGCCGGCCAGGGTGAAGCTCATGCCGGCTCGGCCTGCGGCGGGGTCAGGCCGCAGCCCTTGAGGATCACGCGGATCAGGGTGTCGGTGGCCTCGTCGAAGTCCTTCTTGGTCAGCCGGGTGCGCCCGGTGAGGCGGCAGATCTGGGTGGCGAAGTCGGCATAGTGCTGGGTGCTGCCCCAGAGCAGGAAGATCAGGTTCACCGGGTCCACCGGGTCCATCTTGCCGGCGGCGATCCAGGCCTCGAACACCGCGGCGCGGCTGCGGAACCAGGCGCGGTAGTCGTCGTTGAAATAGTCGCTCAGGCATTCCCCGCCGCTGATCACTTCCATGGCGAAGATCCGCGAGGCCAGCGGGTGGCGGCGGGAGAATTCCATCTTGGCGCGGATGTAGCGGGCCAGGGCTTCGGCCGGGTCGTCCTCGGCGGTCAGGTTGTTGAAAGTGCCGTCCCACAGATCGAGGATCTGGCTCAGCACCGCCACGTAGAGGCCCAGCTTGTTGCCGAAGTAGTAATGCAGATTGGCCTTGGGCAGGCCGACCTTCTCGGCGATGCTGTTCATGCTGGTGCCCTTGAAACCGTGGCGGGCGAACTCCTCGATGGCGGCGGCGAGGATCGCTTCCTCGTTCTTCTGCCGGATGCGACCGGCGGGCTTGTCGGGATGGGTGTGATGGGCGGGGATCTCGAACTTCATGGGGGTTCCGGATGACAGAGGCGGCGCTGCCGCTCTGATAGCGCAAAAGCGGTGGGGGAGACAAGCGGAGTGTGAAGATCGCCCTTGTAACGGCGCCACGATCATCCAAGCTTGAGATAAAGACTTTTCGCAGGGCACGGCCTCATGAGAAGAGCCACGTTCCGCCGCGTCCTCGCCATGCTGCTGATCGGCCTGCTGACCGCCGCCGCCGGCGGCTGGGGCACGCTGGCCCTGGTTTTCGCCGGGCCGGCCCCCTTCGGGTTGCGCTACGGCCTGGCCGGCGCCTTCGCCCTCGCCACCCTGGCGACTCTGGTCGCCCTCGGCTTCCATCGCTGGCGGCGGCGGGCGCTGGGGAGCTATCTGGTGCTGTTCGCCGGGTTGCTGGTCTGGTGGCAAAGCCTCGAGCCTTCCAACCGGCGCGACTGGCAGGAGGACGTGGCGGTGCTGCCCTACGCCACCATCGACGGCGATCAGGTCACGGTGCACAACATCCGCAATTTCGCCTACCGCAGCGAGACCGACTACACGCCGGGTTACTACGACAAGCGCTTCGACCTGCGCCAGCTGGAAGGGGTGGACCTGGTCGCCTCCTACTGGATGGGTCCGGCCATCGCCCACGTGTTCCTCAGCTTCGCCTTCGCCGGCGGCGATCACCTGGCCGTGTCCATCGAGACGCGCAAGGAGAAGGGCGAGGGCTATTCCAACCTGCGCGGGCTCTTCCGTCAGTACGAGCTCTATTACGTGGTGGCCGACGAGCGCGACGTGATCCGCGTCCGCACCAATTACCGGCGCAACCCGCCGGAAGAGGTCTACCTGTACCGGATTCGCGCACCCATCGAGAACGGCCGCCGGCTGTTCCTCGAATACCTGCACGAGATCAACGCGCTGCACGCCAGGCCGCAGTTCTACAACGCCCTGACCAGCAATTGCACCACCAGCATCTGGATGAATTCGCGGGTGAATCCGGACCATCTGCCCCTCGACTGGCGGCTACTGGTCAGCGGCTATGTACCGCAGCTCCTCTACGAGCACGGGCGGCTGGACGACCACGGCCTGCCGTTCGCCGAACTGCGGCGCCGCGCCCATATCAACGGCCGGGCCCAGGCCGCCGACGGCGCGGAGGACTTCTCCCGACGCATCCGCCAGAGCAGGCGCTCGCGCCCGTCGTCCGTGGCCTCGGATCAGGGGTTGTTCGCGCGTCTGATGCCGAGGGGATAGTCTCATGCGTTATCGTTGATTGCTTTTATATAGCAAAAATGACTTAGAACTTTCCCAAAAAGTATTTGTATCCCTTGTCATTATTCTTAAATCTTAAAGCCGTAGCCTCAAGGCTCCTTCCAAGACGGTCGTTCTGTTTAAACGCGCAGGTACGGTGAAAAAATGAAAACGAAAAATCTGCTCCTCGCTATTTGCCTGGGTCTTCCCTTCAGCCATGCCTTCGCTGCTCAGGCGGATGTGGCTGCAATCCAACAGCGTGCCGAACAGGGCGATGCCGAAGCCCAGAGCAATCTGGGGGGCATGTACAGAAGTGGTAACGGTTTGACCCAGGACCACGCGCAAGCCCTGAACTGGAACCAGAAGGCTGCCGAGCAGGGCAACGCCCAGGCCCATTTCCAGCTCGCGCGCATGCACAGCAACGGCGAAGGCGTGCCCCAGGACCACAAGAAGGCCCTGGAGTACTACCGCCAGGCCGCGGAAAAGGGCAATACCAACGCCATGTTCTACCTCGGCCACATGTACCAGTTCGGTAACGGCGTGAAGCGCGATCCGAAAGAAGCCGTGTCCTGGTACCGCAAGGCCGCCGACAAGGGCGACGCCAACGCACAGTTCAACCTCGGCGCCATGTACAGCCAGGGCGAAGGCGTGAAGCGCGATTACTCCCAGTCCTACATGTGGCTGTCGGCCGCCGTGGCCAACGGCTTTTCCGCACCGGCCGGCCTCAAACACCGCGATTCCATCGCCAAGAAGCTGTCCGCCACGCAACTGTCGCAGGCCGAGAGCCAGGCTGCCAGCTACGTCGCGCAGCACAAGGCGAGCAAGTGATCCGTCCGTTCCGGCCTTTCCGGCAGGTGGGGGTTCCCTGCCGGGAAGGCCGGTTTCCGGAGTAGTATTGCGGGGGTCAGAAACGGCTGCTTGATCCGGTTTCGTCCTTCGTTGGCGTCGCGTCGGCCCTGGAGCTGGGAAGAGGCGTCGTCGCTCGTGTGGATCGATACTGCGGGCGCGAAGGCGAGTTGGCTTGGTCGATCGGGTCGTGCTGGAGCCTCGACTCCGCCATGCAGGAGCATGGTTCTTAAAAATCGCAGTAATTGGGATAAAAAATGAAGAAGTGGATCGCTCTGTTCATGGCCGGTTTTTCCTGCCTGTTGGTCGCTGCCGAAAAAAACACCGATGCCGATACCAATCAGCAACCAGCGGCACCCAAAGTCGAGGAATACAACTATTCGATGCACCTGGACATCGCCAGGGTCATCAGCCACAGCGAAGTACCCAACGTCTGCGCCGTGGTTCCGGTGCAAATGACCTACGAAGACCATCAGGGCAAGCGCCACACCCTCGAGTACGAGGTCATGGGCAACGGTTGCGGTAGCAACAACTGACCTGTAGCCGGGCTGCCCGGAGCAGGCAGCCCGGTTTTCCCCCCGAAGCGACCCCTTTCGCTTCCTGCCTCCCTTCTTCTCCCTCTCCTCAGCACGCGCCATACCCTCCAGCGTCCGCGAGTCCCAGACCGGACCGGCTACACTCTCCAGACAGTGACACGAGCCCTTTCCGAGCCATAACTGGGCCGTCGTACGACGAACCGGAGCAGCACACAGGGAGAGTGGTGCATGCACCTTCGCTATCGGCTTGCCGTGGTCGCCCTGGGGCTGGCGTTGGTTGCCCTGTCGCCGCCGGCCGTCGCCGAGGACGGTCCGCGACCGGCCAACGGTCTCGGACGGCCGAAAATCTGCGTGGTGCTTTCCGGCGGCGGCGCGCGGGGCGCGGCGCATGTCGGCGTGCTCAAGGTTCTGGAGGAGTATCGCGTGCCGGTGGACTGCATCGCGGGTACCAGCATGGGTTCCCTAGTCGGCGCCGCCTATGCGACCGGCACCACGGTCCCGGAGATGGAGCAGATCATTCGCGGCATCTCCACCGAGCTGCTGTTCAAGGAGAACCCGCCGCGTCGGGAGCGTGCCATGCGCCGCAAGCAGGACGACTACCTGCCCCTGTTCGGCCCCGAGATCGGTCTGGAAGGCGGCAAGCTGGAGTTCCTCAAGGGCCTGGTCTCCGGCGTACAGCTGGAGACCGTGCTGCGCCGGCTGTCCAAGGCCAAGGGCGAATACCAGTTCGACCGGCTGCCGATCCCCTTCCGCGCGGTGGCCACCGATCTGGTCACCGGCAAGGCTGTGGTGTTCCGCGAGGGCGAACTGGCCAACGTGATGCGTGCCAGCATGTCGGTGCCCGGTGCGGTGGCGCCGGCGGAGTTCGAGGGGATGCTGCTGGTCGACGGTATGCTCACCAGCAACCTGCCGGTGCAGGCCGCACGGGAGATGGGGGCGGACGTCATCATCGCGGTCAACGTCGGCACGCCGCTGCTGAAGCGCAACGAGTTGAGCGGCATCCTCGGTGTGACCGAGCAGATGATCAGCATCCTCGCCGAGCAGAACGTGCAGGCTTCGCTGGCTCAGCTCAAGCCGACCGACATCCTCATCTCGCCGGAGCTGGGCGCTTTCTCCACGGCGGATTTCGACCATCTGCCGAAGATCGCCCCGCTGGGCGAGACCGCGGCGCGCAAGCTGGGCGACCGCCTCAAGCGCCTGTCCATTCCAGAGAAGGAATACGCCGCATTGCGCGAGCGCCAGCGGATCGTGGTGGTTCCCGATCAGCGCCCGGTGGACGAGATCCACTTCGAGGACCTGCAGCGGGTCAACCCGGACACGGCGCGGGCGAGCCTGAAGACCAGGCCGCATCAGCCCATCGACCAGCAGACCCTGGACGAGGACATGCGCCGCCTGTACGGCACCGGCGATTTCGAGCACGTGAACTACCGCTTCCTCGAGGAGCCGGGGCGGCGGGTGCTGGCGGTGGATGCCGTGGAGAAATCCTGGGGGCCGAACTATCTGCGCTTCGGCCTCGGGCTGACCAGCGACTTCTCCGGCGATGCCTTTTTCAACCTGCTGGGCAGCTACCGTAGGACCTGGCTCAACTCCCTCGGTGCGGAGTGGCGCACCGACGTGCAGCTCGGGCGCACCAGCAGCCTGAACAGCGAGTTCTACCAGCCCCTCGAGGCCGAAGGGACCTACTTCGTCGCCCCGCGGCTAACTTTCGAACGGCGTACTTCGGACCTTTATCGGGACGACGACCGGGTCGCCACCTACCAGCTGACCTCGGCACAGCTCGGCCTGGATCTGGGGCGGCAGCTCTCCCGCTATGGCGAGCTGCGCTTCGGCATCCTCGGTGGCCAGCTCAAGCCCAAGCTGGACACCGGCCCGGAATTCCTCTCGCCGGGGCCGTCGCAGATCGCGCAACGGGGATTCGCCACCCGGCTGGTGCTCGATCAGCTCGACAGCGTGGACTTCCCGCGTTCGGGGTGGCGTGCGGGGCTACGGTTGTACGACTCCATCGGCGGGCTCGGCGCAGACGACGCCTACACCAAGTGGGACGCGGACGGCACCGGGGCGATTTCCTTCGGCGAGCACAGCCTGAACCTCTCCTTCAAGGCCGGCGGCCGGATCGGCGGCGACCCGCTCCCGCGTTACGACCAGTTCCAGTGGGGCGGTTTCCTCCAGCAGTCCGGCTACGCCACCGGCCAGCTGCTCGGGCAGAAGCTGGAGTTCGCCCGCCTGATGTACTACCACCGCATCCTGCGCGGCAGCCTGCTGCAGGGCGCCTACGGTGGCTTTTCCCTGGAACTCGGGCGCATGCGCGAGCCGCTGGTGCCGGACAATTCGGAGGACTGGCTGACCTCGGCGAGCATCTTCGTCGCCACCGACACCCCGATCGGGCCCATGTACCTGGGCTACGGGCATGCCAAGGGCGGCAACAACAGTTTGTATTTCTACCTGGGTAGGCCGTATTAGGTCCCGGCCTCCGGTCTCAGGGAGTGACCTGATAACCGCGCTGCTGCATGCAGTCGATGTAGGCGGAAGAGGCGGCGGCTGCGTTCTGATCGGCATTCCGGCGATCCTGACGGCGCTCCTGGCGCTGCCGGGAGCCGCTCACCGCCGCGCCGGCCACCGCCCCCTGTTTGGCCCGGTCCTGGCGGTATTCCTGTTGGACGTCCTCGTCGATACGGTCGTACACCTCCTCGTGCTGGCGCGCCCGTGCATTGGAGGCGGCTGCACCGGCCACCGCCCCGGTCGCGGCGCCACGGGCACGTTCGCCGGGTTGCGAGGCGGAGCCGGTGCTGCCCGTGCCGCCGGCCTGCGCTTGGCAGGCACCGATGTCCTGCTGGATGGTCTGGGGAGACTGCCCCTGTAGCGGCGTCACCGTTTCGGCGGTGGCGGAGAGGCATACCATCGAGAAGAGCGTTGCGAGGCAAAGGGCGGGGGATTTCTTCATGGCAGGCACCACTTCGGTATGGGAGGGCCTCGGCGAGGCCAGTTCCAGAGTGGGGAAGCATCGTCCAGAGATGCGCTCCCCATACTTCGATGGCAGGCGGCACCAGGCCCCGGCGCCGGCGATCTGCGCAGCCTGCGCTTCGTCACTGCGGCGGCTGCACCGGCATATAGGTCGGCCCGGAGGCGCCATAGGCCTGCATGTAATAGGTCTGTCCGCAGCGGTAGTAGGTGGTGCCCTGAACGTTCAGCACCTCCGGTGCGCAGGGCAGGCCGGCGGGTGCTGCCGAGGTAGGCGCCGCCGGGGCTGGCGTGTAGACCACCGTGGTGTCGGATTGGGCGGGTGCGCTTTCCGAGGCGGCGGAGGTGACGACCGAGCCGACCACTGCCCCGCCGATGAAACCCAGCGCTGCAGATCCGCCATCCCAATCGTCGTCATCATCATCATGGTAATCGGGGTAATAGGCCGGCGGCGGATAGTAGGCGGCGCCATTGGCATAATTGGCCTGGCGCGCCGTCGCCGCCTGCTGCCGCGTCTGCACGTTCCGGTTCGAGGCCTGCTGCCGTTGTGCCTGATTGGCGGCGCTGGCGCTCTGACGCGTTGCCTGATTGGATGCGGCGGCGCTTTGCCGGGCCGCCTGGTTGGCCGAGGCGGCACTCTGTCTCGAAGTCTGGCGGGCCTCCTGGCTGGCCGAGGCGGCGCTTTGTCTCGACGTCTGCCGGGCCGCCTGGTTGGCCGACGCCGCGCTCTGCCGCGAAGTCTGCATGGCCTGCCGATTGGCGGACAGGTTGCCGGCACCCTGCGTGCGCGAGGCGCCTGCCGCGGTAGCGCCCCGGGCACGCCCTCCGGCGGAGAAACTGCCGGCGGCAGCGGGGCCCTGGCGTGAGAAGCTTCTGCCGGCCGCCGCGCCTCCTCCGCGAGCGCCGCCACCGGAGAACCGGGCGCCGAATGCGTCACCATCCGGCATCATCCAGCCTCCCAGCAGCAGTACCGAGAGCGCCAGCATGGAAAGGGTGCCGGTCGGTTTCCTGGCAGTCATGGCTTGGCTCCTTGATTCGCGCGCTCGCCCGATGGCGGGCTGCTCGCGGCAGGCAGCAGCTGAACGGCGAACAGGATCCGCTTCGCGTCGTCGGCTGGTTTGAACTTGAAGGCTTTCTTGCCGAAACGCGGCGACAGGTCCCAGTCGGAAAAGTCGGCGCGAAATTGCGGCTGGCCTTCGGCCGTGGGGTAGTTCATCACGATGCGCAGCGGCAGCGGCTGCTTGTCGTCCGCGATCCATACCTGGAAGTCCACGTTCGCGGTGCGCGCGGCGATGTGATGCGCTGGCTCGCCCAGGATATCCGTGTGCTCGACGTAGTCGATGCTGCGCACGCGGCGCTGCAGCTCGTCGGCGGACTTCGCCATCAGCAGGGGGGCGAGCGGCAGGCGCATCTGCAGATCGCGGACGAAATGCACCACTGTGGCATCGATGTCGCCGGGTTGAGGAGCCTGGGCATACACCTTCGCTGCATCGTCGGAGATGGTGATGAACCGGCCGTCGAAAAGCATCGAGTTATGGTCGCCGTCGCTGGAGGTCGCCACGATACGAATGCGGTCCGGCCGCTGGACCGCCAGCTCCCGGGTTTCGCCGAACTCGATCTTCTGGCCGTCGTCCTGCACCACGTCATAGGCGATGCGCAGCGAGGCGCTGAAGCGGTCCGTCTTCCCCAGGAATCGGGCCATCTCCATCAGACGGTCGCGGGCGAAGCGCTGGGACTCGGTCGCCGGAGCTTCGGGCGCAGCGGTCGTCCGGTTCGGGGGGGCCGACATCTCTTCCGCCCGGACGGCGGACATGGCCATAAGGGATACGGCCAGCAGCAGGCTCGCTCGCAGCATGGTTTCTCTCCGGGTCCGATGCCTCGGTTGCAGGGGGCGCGCTACTCCGGCCAGGACGGCAGCGATGACGCCCGAGCCGGCAGGCCCCGGGCTCCCGGCCTCGTCATGGGGTCAAGCCTAGCAGCGTCTGCGGAGCCGGCCATAATCCAGAGGGCGAGCCCGACTTTCGGTCCGTCGGCCAGCGTGCCGGCAACCACCGAGCGCTCTGCGAAGCTTTGCTTTCATTTCCCTATCAGGAGTCCGCTACCCAGGCCGCCGGCCTGACCGGAGGAGGGCGATGCCCACGTTCACCTACTACCTGACCCTGGCGCTGCTCATCGGCATGCCCTGTGCCATGGAGATCGGCCGGCGCGTCGCCCTGGCCCGCGGCGAGGACTTGGCCAAGGAGTCCGAGCCGGGGGTGAGCGCGCTGGACGCCTCGATCTACGGCCTGTTCGGCCTGCTGCTGGCCTTCATCTTCTCCGGTGCGGCCACGCGCTTCGATCACCGACGCGAGCTGATCGTCGAGGAAGCCAACGCCATCGGCACCGCCTACCTGCGCGTCGATCTGCTGCCGGCGGACAGCCAGGTCAGCCTGCGTCCGCTGTTTCGCCAGTACGTCGAGTCCCGTCTCGCCACCTACCGCGACATCCGGAGCCTGGAGAGCGCCATGGAAGACTACCGGCACAGCCAGGAGCTGCAACTGCAGATCTGGCGACAGGCGGTGGCAGGGGCCCAGCGCACGGCCAATCCGGCCGTCTACAGCCTGGTGCTGGGGACGCTCAACGAGATGATCGACATCACCACCACGCGCCTGGCCGCTTCGCGCTTCCACCCGCCCCAGGTGGTCTACCTCATGCTCCTGGCCCTCGGCCTGGCGTCCTCCTTCGTCGCCGGCACGGCCATGGCCCGCAGCAGGACACGGCAGTGGTCGCACATCCTGGTCTTCACCCTGGTCATCTCCTCGGCCGTCTACGTGATTCTCGACATCGAGTTCCCGCGCCTGGGCTTGATCAAGGTCGAGGCCGCCGACCAGTTGCTGGTGGAACTGCTGGACAGCATGCGTTAGCGCCGCGGCGCCGGACACGGCCGGCCCTTGGACTATGCTTCGAGTACGCTTCGTCTCCTCGCCGCTGACCGGCGAGCGCATTGCCGGGGCGATGGACCGCCCGGAACACGTCGAGCCAAGGAACGCTCCATGCACCCGAACGCCCCCATCCCGCATCGCCCCGAGAACCCGTTGGACATCCTGATCCACGCCGGGCTGATCGCCATCCTGGCGATCTCCTGCTACCTGGTCTTCAAGCCCTTCCTCAACCTGCTGCTGTGGTCGCTGATTCTCGCCGTGATGCTCTATCCGCTGCACGGCTGGCTGAAGGCCCGCCTGGGCGGCCATGACGGTCTGACGGCCGGCCTGATCGTGTCGCTGTGTCTTCTGGTGCTGCTGGCGCCGACCTACCTGCTGACCGTCTCGCTGATCGATTCGGTGCAGCATGCTCTGGAGGCGATCCGGGGCGGCGGGCTGCTGATCCCGCCGCCGCCCGATTCGCTGGCCGACTGGCCACGGCTGCACGCCCTCTGGCAGGAGGCGTCCACGGATCTGGCCGGGGTCCTGCGCCGGCTGGTCCCCGATTTCCGCCAGTTCTCGCTGGATCTGCTGCGCCGGGTCGCCGGTATCGGAGCCGGCTTCATGATGCTGGTCGGCGCGCTGGTCATCGCCGGGATCATCATGGCATTCGGCGCCCTCGGCCACCGCAGCGCCCGGCGCATCTCCCGGCGGATCGTCGGGGCGCAGCGGGGCGACCGGATAGTGGCGCTCTGCACCGCCACCATCCGCACCGTGGCCCTGGGCGTGCTCGGCATCGCCTTCATCCAGATGCTGCTGATCGGCGTCGGCTTCGTGCTCAAGGGCATCCCCGGCGCCGGCCTGCTGGCCCTGGTGGTTCTGGTGCTCGGCCTCGCCCAGGTGCCGGCGACCCTGGTCACCCTGCCGGTGATCGCCTACGTCTTCGCCACCGAGGGCACCAGCCTGACCACCGTGGTCTTCGCCGTCTACAGCGTCCTCGCCGGGCTGGTGGATAACGTGCTCAAGCCGCTGCTGCTCGGCCGCGGCGTGGACGTGCCGATGCCGGTGGTGTTGATCGGCGCCCTGGGCGGCATGGTGGCCAGCGGCATCATCGGCCTGTTCATCGGGCCGATCGTGCTCGCGGTGGGCTACCGGCTGTTCTGGGAGTGGGTGGGCGACCAGCCGGTGCCGGGACCGGCCGGGGGAGGGGCGTGAGGGGCCGGCAGCGACCCGCCCCCTCTGAGGTTCGGATCAGGCTCCCTCCGGGGCCGGCAGCGAGGCCATGTCGATCACGAAGCGATAGCGGACATCGGCGCGCTCCAGGCGCTCGAAGGCCTCGTTGATCTGCTCCATGCGGATCATCTCGCAGTCCGGCAGGATGTTCTTCTTCGCGCAGAAGTCGAGCATCTCCTGGGTTTCGCGGATGCCGCCGATCAGCGAGCCGGCGACCCGGCGGCGGCCGAGCAGCAGCGGCACGGTGGTGGGCTCGGCCAGCGGGCCGACCTGGCCGACCAGCACCAGGGTGCCGTCCACCTTCAGCAGTGGCAGATAGGGATTGATGTCGTGCTTGACCGGCACCGTGTCGATGATCAGATCGAACGTGGCGGCGGCCCGGGTCATGGCGTCGCCATCCGTCGAGACCAGCAGGCGGTCCGCGCCGAGGTGCAGGGCGTCGGCCTCCTTGTCCTGGCTGCGGCTCAGCACGGTCACGTCCGCTCCTAGGGCCACGGCGAGCTTGACCGCCATGTGCCCGAGCCCGCCGAGGCCGATCACGCCGACCCGGCTGCCCGGGCCGGCGTTCCAGGTGCGTAGCGGCGAGTAGGTGGTGATCCCGGCGCACAGCAGCGGCGCCGTGCGGGACAGGTCCAGCCCTTCCGGCACCCGTAGGACGAACTCCTCGCGGACCACGATGTGCTTGGCGTAGCCGCCGAAGTTGTTCTCCCCGCTGATGCGGTCGGGGGCGTTGTAGGTGTCGCCCCGGCCGTCGAGGCAGAACTGCTCCTCCCCCGCGTGGCAGTGCTGGCATTCCTGGCAGCTGTCGACCAGACAGCCCACGGCGACACTGTCTCCGACCCGGTAGCGGGTGACTCCGCTGCCGATGCCGATCACCCGGCCGACGATCTCGTGCCCCGGCACGGCGGGGAAAACGGTCCAGTTCCAGTCGTTGCGCACCGTGTGCAGGTCGGAGTGGCAGACGCCGCAGTAGAGGATCTCGATGGCCACGTCGTTGGGCCGCAGCTGGCGACGCCGGAACTCGAAGGGCGCCAGCGGGGCGCCCGCGCTCATGGCCGCGTATCCGATGGTGAACATGATCGGTTCTCCTGTTGCAATCAAAGGCGAGAGGCGCCCGGAACCGGCCGGGCGCGCGTCATTCGAGGGGGAGGGCGGCGGCGCTCAGGGGCTGTCGGGGGCGCCGTCCGCGGGGTCAGTCAGCGCTCTGCGGGAAAACACGCCCCGGGCGATCGCCTCGAACAGCTCTTCCCGGCTGACGCCGCTTTCCAGGGCCTTGTCCAGCTGCAGCGGCAGCTCGCCGGTGCGACGCAGGGCGACCAGGTTCGCCACGCTGGCGAGGCAGTGCTCGCGCGGGGAGAGTCCGGGCCATTCCCGGACATTGCCGGTCGCCGGGACCGGAGACGGACCGCCGGAGCAATCGCAGGCAGTAGAGATGGGGTCGGACATGCGCGCTCTCCGTATCGCCGGTCGTATCGTTTTCGTGGTGGCGCCGGCGCCACCAGCTCGGCGCCCCGCTCAATGCCGCAGGGCGAGCCGGGATGCCGGAGCCGGACCTGGCGGTATGGTACGAGCCGCACATCGATCGATTAAGGGCATGGGTACGTATGCTCCTATGAGCTGGGCTCATGAATGCCTCCGGCCGGTCGGGACGATTTCCAGCACCTGGCCCAGCGGGCATCGTGCCGGGGAAATCGCATGTGCCTATGCCTCCCGTCCTCGTCGCTTGGGGACTGAATGCGTGATGGGGATGGCATAATCCGGGGCCTTTTCATGCGTGGAGCCGATGAATGGCCCGGGAAAACTACAGCGATCTGCTCGCCTTCATGGCCGTCGCCCGCGAACGGAGCTTCACCCGCGCCGCCGACCAGCTGGGCATCTCCCAGTCGGCGCTCAGCCATATCATCCGCAACCTGGAGGCCCGGCTCGGGCTCCGGCTGCTGACCCGCACCACCCGCAGCGTCTCGCCCACGGAGGCGGGGGAACGGCTGCTGCGCAACGTGGCTCCCCGCTTCGAGGAGATCGACAGCGAGTTGGCCGCACTCCGGGAGCTGCGGGACAAGCCGTCCGGGACCATCCGCATCACCGCCACCGACCAGGCGATCGACACCATCCTCTGGCCAAAGCTCTCGAAGATCCTTCCCGACTACCCGGACCTGAAGATCGAATTCAGCAGCGATTACGGCCTGTCGGACATCGTCGCCGACCGCTTCGACATGGGCGTGCGGCTGGGAGATCAGGTGGCCAAGGACATGATCGCCGTGCGCATCGCCCCCGACATGCGCATGACCATCGTCGGCTCTCCCGCCTACCTGGCCGGGCGGCCGCTTCCCGCCACCCCCCAGGACCTCACCCGGCATACCTGCATCAACCTGAGGCTGCCGACCCGGGGCGGCCTGTATGCGTGGGAGCTGCAGAAGGACGGGCGGGAGTGCCAGGTGCGGGTCGAGGGGCAGGTGACCTTCAACGGCATCTACCCGATTCTCGACGCCGCCCTGGCGGGATTCGGCCTGGCGTACATCCCCGAGGAGCTGGTGCAGCCGCACGTCGCGGCCGGGCGCCTGCTGTACGTGCTGCAGGACTGGTTCCCGACGTTCCCGGGTCTGCACATCTTCTACCCGAGCCGACGCCAGTCTTCGCGGGCGCTGGCGCTGGTGGTCGACACCCTGCGCTATCGGGGCGAGTAGCACTGCGCTCCATCGACCGCTCTCCGTCGGGAGCCGGTGCGACCTTCGCCATTTTCATCGGGCTGCCGTTCTCCGTGTCGATCGACGCTTTCATCGGAAAGCCCGAGAAGAGAAAGGCACGCCGGAAAATCCGATCTATCCTTCAGACCGTGAAGCGAGCCGGGCAGGGGTTTACGGCTGAAAACCAGCCGATCCGGGACTTGCGCCAATGTGCGTGAGTGACCGCGATCCCCCAGGGAGACCCAGGAAATGTCGCGAAAACTGCTTTTCTCGCTCCTGCTCGCAGGCCTTGCGCTGCTGGCGGCCGGCTGTGCCGGTTCGGGATCGTCCTCGACCGCCGAGAACATCGACCAGGATTCCCGGCAGGCGCTGAAGACGCTCTACTCGACCAATCCGGAGGCCCGGGAGATCGCCAGGCAGGCCAAGGGGATTCTCGTCTTTCCGAAGATCATCAAGGCCGGGCTCATCGTCGGCGGCAGCTACGGCGAGGGTGAGTTGATCGTCGATTCCAAGGTGCAGGGCTATTACAACACCGTGAGCGGCACCTACGGGCTGCAGGCCGGCGCCCAGTCGTACGGCTACGTCTTGTTCCTGATGAACGACAAGGCCTTGGACTATCTGCGCAAAAGCAGTGGCTGGGAAATCGGCGTGGGGCCGTCGGTTACCGTCGTCAATGCCGGGGTCGCGAAAAAGCTGTCGTCCACCACGCTGCGCGACGATGCCTATGCCTTCATCTTCAGTCAGCAGGGCCTGATGGCGGGACTCGGCCTCGAAGGAACCAAGATCACCCCCGTCGAGCGCTGAAACCCGCCCCGTTCGAGGGCTTGCACGCTTCCCTTGGCAGAGGCCGCCGATTTTGCTTGGGGGCAGGGGCGAATTCATTCGCGATGCTGCTGTTTTTGCCGTCCATCGCAGATGAATCGCTCCTACAGACCTCGCCGGCAAGCAGCCGGGCGGCGCTCCCTCGTCAAATTGGCAATGCAGACGAGGACTTCACGTCTCGCAGGGAAAGGTTCGACTGGATCGATGCCACACCGGGTAGTTTGCGTAGGCGGTCTCGAACGAAGGTCCCGTAAGCATCGAGGTCTGCGGCCACAATCTGCATCATGTAGTCGCAGTCGCCGGTGACGTTATGGCAGGACAGTATCTCGGGCATGCCGGCCACGAGCCTTTCGAAGAGCAACGGCGTTTCCCCGGCATGGTTGCCCAAGGTCACCTGAACGAACGCCACGACGCCATACCCGAGTTTCTTTCGGCTGAGATTGGCTTGGTAGCCCTCGATGACCCCCTCTGCCTCGAGGCGTTTCAGACGACGCCAGCACGGTGTTTCGCTCAGTGCCAGCTTCTCGGACAGCCTGGCATTGGACAACCTGCCATCCGCTTGCAGCGCTCTCAGGATGGCTCGGTCGGTTTCGTCGAGAATGGCGTTTGGCGGATTCATTTCATCTTGGTCGCGATATTGAAAGGTTCTTGCGAAGGATAAGCCGCTCGCCGGAAAGATAGCGGCAAAATTTCCCCTCGATCATGGGAATATTCTTCACCCTTTAGCCTGCTGTCGAGCGCTGTGATGATCGATCCGTCGGACCTTCTTGTTTTCATGGCCGCGCTGGCGGCGGTTTATCTGCTGCCTGGTCCGGACATGGCATTGGTCATCTCCACCTCGGCTTTACGAGGCCCGAAGAGCGGCCTGATGGCTGCCCTCGGACTGGCTCTCTCCAGGACGCTGCATGTCACGCTGTCCGCGCTCGGCCTGGCAGCGCTGTTCCATACCCACCCGCTCTTGTTCGATGGCGTGCGCTGGGTGGGCGCGGCGTACTTGATGTGGCTTGCCTGGAAGATACTCAGCCGCGCTGATGGCGACGCAACGGAAATCGCGACGGAAACAGGTGCCGGCTGGGCGGCGATTCAGCGAGGGGTTCTGACCAATCTGCTGAATCCCAAGGCATTGATGTTTTGCGCGCTTTTGTTGCCCCAGTTCGTTTCGACGCAGCACGACCTCGCAGCGCAGTACCTGATTCTCGGAAGCGTTCTGGTCGGGCTGGGATTGTTGTTCGATGTGATCTACGCGCTTGCCGCATCCAGCATTGCCAAACGCTTCTCCGGTTCGCGTTCCATCCGGAAGATCTCGACGCTGGCGTTCTCAGGCATCTTCGGCTTTGCCGCCATTCGCCTGGCAATCGGGGGCAGCTAACCGGGGCGGCAACATCGGTCAAGGGCCGCTTTGCCATGCTCTCAGGTCAGGCCGAGCCATTCGGGGCAATGCCTTGTCCCTCGCCGAGTGCCCGCCATCGCAGCAGCGCTGCTGACCGCCCTGGTTTTCCGCTCCCGCTCAGTCCCCCTCGCGCCTGTCCTGGGGCGCGCCGCTCAGGGTGCCGCCCAGCGTCGGCGGTTCGGCGGGATGGGATGGTGGGGGGACGGGCTGCTTCTTGGCGCTGGCTTTTTCGGAGAGCCGTTCCACCAGGTAGTAGAACATCGGGATGAAGAACACGGCGATCACCGTCGCCGCCAGCATGCCGCCGATCACCCCGGTGCCGATGGAGTGGCGGCTGTTTTCCGAGGCGCCGACGGCGATGGCCAGGGGCACGCAGCCGAGGATGAAGGCCAGCGAGGTCATCACGATGGGGCGCAGGCGCTCCCGGGCCGCGGTCATCGCCGCGTCGAACACGGACATGCCCTGCTCGCGGTTGAGCACGGCGAACTCGAAGATCAGGATGGCATTCTTCGCCGCCAGGGCCACCAGCATGGTCAGGCCGATCTGGAAGTACACGTCGTTGACCAGGCCGCGCAGGAGGATCGCCAGCAGCGCGCCGAACAGGGCGAAGGGCACCGCCAGCAGCACGCCGACCGGCAGGGTCCACTTCTCGTACTGGGCGGCGAGGATCAGGAACACCATGACCAGGCCGAAGACGAACACCTGGGACGAGGTGCCGCCGCTCTTCTTCGCCTCGAACGCCTCGCCGCTAAGGGCCATGGCGTAGTCGCTGGACAGGACCTGCCCGGCGACCTGTTCGAGGGCCGCCAGCGCTTGGCCGGAGCTGTAGCCCGGCGCGGCGTTGACGGTGATCTTCACCGCCGGGAAGTTGTTGAAGCGGGTCACCAGGTCCGGGCCGGTGACGTAGCGGCTGGTCACCAGGGCCTTGAGCGGCACCATCTCGCCGGTGCCGTTGCGCACGTAGATCTGCTGCAGGTCCTCGACCTTCAGGCGGTAGGCCGGCTCGGCCTGCAGGATCACCTGCCACAGGCGGCTGAACTTGTTGAACTGGGACACGTACAGCGAGCCGAACATGGTCTGCATGGTGCTGTACACGTCCTCCACCGGTACGCCCAGGGTCACCGCCTTCTCCCGGTCCACGTCGGCCAGCAGCTGACGCGAGGCGGCGTTGAAGGTGGAGGTGATGCCGCCCAGCTCCGGGCGTTTCTTCGCCTCGGCGACGAAGTTGCCGACCACCTCGGCCAACTGGCCGATGCTGGCGTCGCCCTTGCTCTGCACCCACACCTCCATGCCGCCGGTGGTGCCCAGGCCGGGAATCGAGGGCGGGTTGACCGGCAGGACGATGCCTTCCAGCACTTTCGAGAAGGCCCCGGCCGCGGCCCGGATGACCGCCGGGGCGCTCTGCGCGCGGATGCTGTCCGCGTCCTTGTAGCGTTCCTCGAAATCCTTGAAGCCGACGAAGAAGGCGCCGGCGTTGTTCTTGTTCTGGCTGTCCAGCAGGCTGTAGCCGTTGACCACGGCCACGCCCTCGACCGCTTCGTTCCCGATGAAGTAGTCGCTGACCACCTGGCCCACCTCGCTGGTACGGTCCAGGCTGGCGGCGTCGGGCATGATCACCGCGCCGAGCAGGTAGCCCTGGTCCTCCGGCGGCAGGAAGGCGCCGGGGATGCGCTGCGCCATCAGCACCGTGAGCACCACCATCCCGGCGAACAGCAGCAGCCCGAGCACGAAGCGCTTGATCATGAAGGCCACCGAGCGCGAGTAGCCCTCGGTCATGCGCTCGAAGTTGCGCTCGAACCAGCGGAAGAAGCCGCGCTTCTGGCCGTGGGCGGGCTTGATGAGCAGGGCGGCCAGGGCCGGCGACAGGGTCAGGGCGACCAGGCCGGAGATCACCACGGAAATGGCGATGGTTATGGCGAACTGCTTGTAGAGCTGGCCGGTGATGCCGCCCATGAAGGCCACCGGGACGAACACCGCGCAGAGCACCAGGACGATGGCCACCACCGGGCCGGCCACCTCGTCCATAGCGCGCTTGGCGGCGTCCTTGGGGCTCATCTTGTGGACCTGCATGTTCCGCTCGACGTTCTCGATCACCACGATGGCGTCGTCCACCACGATGCCGATCGCCAGCACCATGCCGAACAGGGTCAGCATGTTGATGGAGAAGCCCATGACGGTCATGCCGATGAAGGTGCCGACGATGGACACCGGCACCGCTAGCACCGGGATCAGGGTGGCGCGCAGGCTCTGCAGGAACACGTAGACCACCACCACCACCAGCACCAGGGCCTCGAAGAAGGTGTGCACCACCTCGCTGATCGAGGCGCGGGTGAAGGCCGTGGTATCCATCACGATCTTGTACTCGATGCCCTCGGGGAAGCTCTTCTTCATCTCCGCCAGGGTTGCGGTGACCGCCTTGGACACGTCCAGGGCGTTGGCGCCGGGCTGCTGGTACACCGACATCAGGGTCGCCGGCTTGCCCTGGTAGGTGCCGCGCAGGGAGTAGTCCTTCTGCCCCAGCTCGGCGCGGCCCACGTCGCGCAGGCGGACGATGGCCGCTCCGCCGCTGGCGGCGCGGATGATGATGTCCTCGAACTCCTCCGGCTGGGTCAGACGGCCCTTGGTGGTGACCGCGAAGGACTGCTCCACCGCCTCGCCGGTGGGCGACTGGCCGATGCGGCCGACGGCGAACTGCTGGTTCTGGTTGGCCACCGCCTGCTGTACGTCGGTGGCGGTGATGCCGAGCTGGGCCATGCGGTCGGGCTTGAGCCAGATGCGCATGGCGTAGTCCGGGGTGCCGAAGATGCTCGCCTGGTTGGCGCCGGGGATGCGCTTGATGGCGTCGAGCAGGTAGAGGTTGGCGTAGTTGGCGATGTAGGTGCTGTCGTAGCGGTTATCCGGCGAGTAGACCGCGATCACCATCATGAAAGCCGAAGACTTCTTCTGTACTTGGATGCCCTGGGTCTGCACCGCCGAGGGCAGCTGCGGCAGGGCCAGGTTGACCCGGTTCTGCACGTCCACCTGGGCCAGCGAGGGATCGGTGCCGATCTCGAAGAAGACGTTGAGGGTCATGTTGCCGGTCGCCGAACTGGACGAGTTCATGTAGATCATGTTGTCGGCGCCGTTGACCTGCTGCTCGATGGGCGCGGCCACGTTGTTGGCCACCACCTCGGCGTCGGCGCCGGGGTAGGTGGCGGACACGGTGATCTGTGGCGGGGTGATGTCCGGATACTGGGCGATGGGCAGATTGAGCATCGCCACCGCGCCGGCCAGGGTGATGACGATGGAGATCACCGAGGCGAAGATCGGCCGGTCGATGCAGTAGTGGGAGATGCTCATGGCGGCGGCTCGCTCAGGGGCCGGCCGCGGCGGCGGCGGGTTGCGCCGGCGCGGGGGCTTCGACGACCTTCAGCGGCACGCCGGGCGCGACCCTGATCGCCCCGTCCACCACCACCCGCTCGCCGACCTGCAGGCCTTGGGTGATGAACCAGTCGTCGCCGTGCCAGTCGCCCACGTCCACCACGCGCTGCTCGGGCTTGCCCTGCGGGTCGATGACCCACACGTACTGGCTCTTGGCGCCCTGCAGCACGGCCCGCTGCGGCACCAGAATGGCGTTGGGCCGCGCCGCCCCCTGGAGCAGGGCGCGGACGAACTGGCCGGGGCGCATGAGGCCGTTCGGGTTGGCCACCACCGCCCGCACCAGGAAGGTGCCGGTCTCCTTGCTGAAGGAGAAGTCGGCGAAGTTCAGCCGGCCGCGCTCGGGCACCATCGAGCCGTCCGCCAGCACCACCTCCACCTCGAATTCGCTGTTGGGCGGGAATCTCAGCCGGCCGGCGGCCATCTCGCTGCGGTACTTCAGCAGCTCGTTCTCGGAGATGCTGAAGTTGACGTAGATCGGGTCCATCTGCGCCACGGAGGTCAGCAGGCCCTCTTCGCCGGGGGTCACGTAGCTGCCTTCCTGCTTCTTGGCGAAGCTGGACAGGCCGGTCAGCGGCGAGACGATGGTGGTGTAGCCGAGGTTCAGCTCGGCGGTGCGCAGCACGCCCTGGGCGCTGAGCACGCTGGCGCGGGCCTGCAGCTCGCTGCTGATGGCGTCGTCCAGTTGCTTCTGGCTGATCGCGCCCCGGGCCGCCAGCGGACGGAAGCGGGTCAGATCGAGTTTGGCCGTCTCCCAGCGCGCCTCCTGCTGGGCCAGCTGGCCGCGGGCCGAGAGCAGCTCCGCCTCGAAGGGCTTGCGGTCCATCTGGAACAGGACCTGGCCCTCCTTGACCAGCTCGCCCTCGGTGTACAGGCGTTTTTCCAGGAAGCCGGCGACCCGGGCGCGGATCTCCACCTCGCGGGAGCTCTGGGTCTGGGCGACGAATTCGAAGGTCACCGGGGTGTCCCGGGCCGTCACCGTCATCGCCGTCACCTCGGTGGGAGCGCGCGTCGCCACCTGCTTCTCCTCGCCGCAGCCGGCGAGCATGGCGAGACCCAGCAGGGCGAGCCGCCAGCCGATGCGGGTCGGGGCGCGCAGGGAGCCGAACCAGCCGTCCGTGGATTCCATGCTCGGCGCCCCGCTCAGGCCATGATGTTCACGCCGCCGTCCACGTACAGCGTCTCGCCGGACAGGCGACGGGCGTAGGGGGTGGCGAGGTAGGCGCAGGTGAAGCCGACGTCCATGATGTCCACCAGTTCCCCCAGCGGCGCGCGCTGGGCCGCCTGGTTGAGCATCAGGTCGAAGTCCTTGAGGCCGGAGGCGGCGCGGGTCTTCAGCGGGCCGGGGGAGATGGCGTGGACGCGGATGCCCTTGGGCCCCAGTTCGTAGGCCAGGTAGCGGCAGCAGGCTTCCAGCGCGGCCTTCACCGGGCCCATCAGGTTGTAGTTGGGCACCACCTTGCTGGCCCCGTAGTAGCTCATGGCGAACAGACTGCCGCCGTGGCTCATCAGGGGCGCGGCGAGGCGGGCCATGCGCACGAAGGAGTGGCAGGAGATGTCCATGGCCTGGCCGAAGCCCTCGGCCGAGGAGTCGAGCAGCCCGCCTTGCAGGTCCTGCTTGGGCGCCCAGGCGATGGAGTGCACCAGGATGTCGAGGCTGCCCCATTGCTGGCGGATGGCCTCGAACACCGCCTCCAGCTCCTCGGGCCGGGTCACGTTCAGCGGCAGGAAGATCGGCGCCTTCAGGGCCTGGGCCAGCGGCTCGACGTAGCCGCGGGTCTTGTCGTCGGCGTAGGTGATGGCCAGCTCGGCGCCCACCTCGGCGAAGGCCCGGGCGCAGCCGTAGGCGATGGAGTGCTCGTTGGCCATGCCGGCGATCAGGGCCTTGGCGCCCTGCAGGATCGGACGGGGATGCTCCGGGCTCATGGGCGTTTCCTCAGGTCGGCGCGAGCGCCTGCCGGGTGTGGCGGGCGATCATCAGTTCTTCGTTGGTGGGGATCACCCAGGCCGAGACCGGGCTGGAGACCGTGCTGATCCGCGGGCCGCCGGCGGCGTTGGCCGCTTCGTCGAATTCCAGGCCGAGCCAGGCGGCGTCGCGGCAGACCCGCTCGCGGATCTCGGACGCGTGCTCGCCGATGCCGGCGGTGAACACCAGGGCGTCGAGGCCGCCGAGGGCCGCGGCCAGGGAGCCGATCTCGCGGCCGATGCGGTAGACGAACAGGCCCACCGCCAGGGCGGCGCGGGGATCGTCGCTGGCCAGCAGCTCGCGCATGTCGCTGGAGATTCCCGAGACGCCGAGCAGGCCCGACTCCTTGTAGATCAGCCGCTCGATGGCCCGGGCGTCCATCTTCAGCTCGTCCATCAGGTAGAGGATCACCCCCGGATCGAGGTTGCCGCAGCGGGTGCCCATGGGCAGGCCGTCCACCGCGGTGAAGCCCATGGTGCTGGCCATGCTCCTGCCGGCGGCCATGGCGCAGAGGCTGGCCCCGTTGCCCAGGTGGGCCACCACCACCCGGCCGTCGGCCGCCTCGGGCGCCACCTGCGGCAGGACGCCGGAGATGTATTCGTAGGACAGCCCGTGGAAGCCGTAGCGCCGCACGCCGCGTCCGGTGATGGCCGCGGGCAGGGCGAACAGCTGCGCCAGTTCCGGCTGCCTTCGGTGGAAGGCGGTGTCGAAGCAGGCCACCTGCGGCAGCTGCGGGGCCCGCTCGGCCACCGCGCGGATCGCCGCCAGGTTGTGCCCCTGGTGCAGGGGGGCGAGGGGCACCAGCTTCTCCAGGCGGGCGAGGATGTCGCCGTCGATCAGCGCCGGCTGGGAGAATTCCGGGCCGCCGTGGACCACCCGGTGACCGATGGCCAGCAACTGGTAGCGATCGCGAAAGCCGCGGAGGAACTCCACCAGATGCAGGGCCGCGCCGTCCTGGCCGAGGCCGTCGTCCTCGCTCCAGTGGCGCTCGCCGAGGGTCTGGCCGGCGGTGTCCACGGCGACGAAGTGCGCCGCGCCGTAGAGTCCTTCCACCTGGCCCTTGAAGCGCAGTTCCGGCCCGTCGGGGGCGTCGGCGAAGAGGGAGAACTTGAGGCTGGAGGAGCCGGCGTTGAGGACCAGGATCACCTTTTCCATGGGCTCACCCCACCACCTTGCCGGTGCTCTCGCGCCGGGCCTTGGCCACCAGCGCCGCCACCGCGCAGGAGGCGAGGCGGGTGGTCAGCGAGTCGGCGCGGCTGGTCAGGATGATCGGCACCCGCGCGCCCAGCACGATGCCCGCGGCATCCGCCCCGGCGAGGAAGGACAGGCTCTTGGCGAGCATGTTGCCGGCTTCCAGGTCGGGCACCACCAGCACGTTGGCGCGGCCGGCCACCGGCGAGTCGATCTTCTTGATCTGCGCCGCCTCCAGGCTGATGGCGTTGTCCAGCGCCAGCGGCCCGTCGAGGACGGCGCCGGTGATCTGCCCGCGGTCGGCCATCTTGCACAGGGCGGCCGCCTCGATGGTGGAGGGTACGGCGGGGTTGACCGTCTCCATGGCCGAGAGAATGGCCACCCGCACTTCTTTATACGACTCGCCGATCTGCAGGGCATGGGCCAGGTCGATGGCGTTCTGGGTGATGTCCATCTTCTCCGCCAGGGTCGGTGCGATGTTCACCGCCGCGTCGGTGATGATCAGGGTCTGTTCGTGGTCCGGCACGTCCATCACGAAGCAGTGGCTGACCCGCCGCGCGGTGCGCAGGCCGGTGTCGCGCTTGACCACCTCGCCCATCAGCTCGTCGGTATGCAGGCTGCCTTTCATCAGCGCCTCGGCCCGCCCTTCGCGCACCAGCTCCACCGCCCGGGCGGCGGAGGCCCTGCTGTAGGGGGCGTCCTCGATGGGCAGGCCGCTGATGTCGAGGCCGTGCTGCTGGGCCAGGGCTTCGATCCGTTCCCGCGGGCCGACCAGGATGGGGGCGATCAGGCCGCTCTTGGCCGCATCCACCACGCCTTCCAAGGAAGCCTGGTCGCAGGGATGGGCCACCGCCGTGGGGGTGGGCGGCAGCGAGCGGCAGTAGTCGATCAGCCGGCGATATTTTTCATGCTTGCCCGTGGTCATGGGGACCCTCCGTTTTCTTCGATGAAGCCCGCCGGGGCGCCTGGCGCCTGGGAGCCGGACGGCTGCCCAGCAGACTGCGGATGCGTTCGAGCATGGCGCGCTGCTCGTCGGTCGGCTCGGCTCGCTGCACGCGCTCGTCCTGCATCAGCCGGTCCAGCAGGGTCAGCAGCCGCTCGCGGTCGTCCGGGTCGGCCAGCAGGTCGGGCAGGGTGGCGAGGGCCCGCTCGGGTTCGTAGCGGACGACGATTTCCTGCTCGCCGCGCAGGCGGCGCCACTGGGCCGGGGACAGCTCGGGCAGCAGCTCGGCGTAGTCCCGGGCGACCTCCTGGCGGGTCGCCAGCAACGACAGGGGCAGCTCGCCCTGGCGCGCGAGCAGTGCCATGACCCGGGCGAAGGCCTCGCCGTAACCGCCCTGATCGAGGCTGGCGAGGGTTTCCCGGACGAAGTCCAGCTCCCGCGGCTCGACCTGGGGAGTCGCCTGCGGCTGCGCCTCGGCCTTGGCCGGCAGGTAGAGGGAGTAGAGGCTGCCGTAGATCTGGAAGAACAGCGCCTCGCAACTGGCGTCGCGCAGGGCCCGGTAGCAGTCCAGCGAGGCGCTGAGCAGTTCGGAGCCGTACCGCTCGAGGCGGTAGGGCGTGGCGTCGCGCTCGGGCTTCTGGCGCTGAGCCTTGACCGCCTGGGCGGCCGGGCCTAGCCACCAGAGCCAGGGATTGCGGTCGGAGCAGCCCCAGTGCTGCACCCGCAGCGGATGGAACTCGCGCAGCAGGTTGGCGGTGCGCTGGTTGGAGAGGAACTGCACCAGCGGCTGGGCGAAGATCTGGTAGGCGCGCTGGTTGAACTCGGAGAGCGCCGCCACCGCCTCGAAGGCCCGCTCGTCTACCCGCTGGAAGCGGTTGAGACGGGGGAGGATCTCCTCCAGCCGGTGCTCGTGGAATTCCACCTCGTAGGTCACCCGGCCGCCGTCGCCCTTGCGCTCGTGGATGAGCATGCCGTACAGGCCGGGCGGCAGTACCTCGATGGACTCCAGAACCGAGACGATCTGGGTGTGCTCCTTCTTCGCCACCCTGCCCGAGACGAAGATCCCCAGATGGCCGATCTCCTGGTGCACCAGACCGACGATGACCTGGCCGCGGGCCTTGATCTCCTCGGTGCTGCCATAGACGTCGGCCACCCAGTTGAAGGCCTGCTGGGGCGGGGTGATGTTGTCGCCCATGGAGGCGAACAGGACGATCGGCGTCTGGATCGTCCGCAGGTCGAGGGCCTCGCCGCCGGGGCCGCGGGTGTCGCCGCTCCAGAGCTTGTTGCCGACGAAGAGGTTGCGGGTGATCCACTCGATCTCCTCGCGGTTCATCAGGAAGTAGCCGCCCCACCAGCGCTCGAATTCCAGGAAGCGCGGCGGCTCGGTATCGACGTTGGCGAAGAGGTTGTAGTACTTGTCCCAGTAGCTGTTGGCCGGGTTGAGGTTCTCGAAGTTCTGCACCAGCCAGGCGCCGTCGAAGACGCCGTTGCCCAGGTCGGAGGCGAAGGAGGCGAGCCAGGTGCCGCCGAGCAGCCCGCCGCTGTAGCGCATCGGGTTGTCGCCTTCGCCGGCCTGCCAGGCGCCGCCCCAGTAGGACATGGGCGCGCCGTTGATGACCACCGGCCCCGTCTCGCTCGGAACCGAGGCGGTCAGCATCATCGCCGCCCAGCCGCCCTGGCAGTTGCCCACCAGCACCGGCTTGGGACTGTCCGGGTGCAGCTCGCGCACCCGATGCACGAAGCGCTGTTCGGCGACACACACGTCGAGCAGGGTCTGCCCCGGCTCCGGCTCGCGGTAGAAGATCACGAAGTACACCGGATGCCCGGCGCGCAGGGCCACTCCCACCTGGGAGTCGTCCTTGAAGCCGCCGATTCCCGGCCCGTGTCCGGCCCGCGGATCGAGGATCAGGTAGGGCCGTCGCTTCGGGTCCACCTGCACGCCGGGCGGCGGCAGGATGCGCAATAGGGCGTAGTTGACCGGCCGCTCGAAGGTGCGGCCGTCCAGCAGCGTCTCGTAGTCGAAATGCAGGACCGGCGGCTGGCCCTGCTCCAGGTGCTCCAGATAGGCGTTGCCGCGCTGGCGCAGCGTGTCCCAGAAGAGAATGGAGCGCTGGATGACGTCCACGCCGTAGCGGCACCAGTCGCTCCAGAGCTTCCACGGCGCGACGGGCCCGGCGGACAGATCGGCGATTTCCCGGTCGTAGGCATGGCGCACCCGCTCCCGGAAGTTCTCCTGGGCGATGCCCATGCGCTTGTGCAACACCTTCCCGGCCTTGGTGGAAATCTCGCGGCTGCGTGCCAGCCGGGCTGCCAGGTCATCCATGTTTCTGCCCCGCGGTTGGATTTCAGGGGAAGTGTAGGAGCTGACGCGGGATTGCCCGTACCGGTGGTCGGTTGAGACGAGCGTGTCTTCCTCGGATGCCCGGCCGAGGACATGATGCACCGGCCGATCCGGCTCGGCGGCCGAACGTCGCCGCTGGGCATGGCACGCCGTGCAGGCTGCGACCGAGTGTCTAGACTCAGCGCAGGCGGAGCCCGGCCCCCCTGCGGCGGACGGGCTCCCAAGGCGGCCTTTGACGAGGAGACCTCCAATGTTCGAGCCGGGTCATGTGCATCGCGCAGTCGAGAAGAACGAGTTCAACCCGCAGGGTTTCACCGTCGACGTCTATTACGACGTCCGCGAAGATCCCAGGGAGGGCAGGATGCTGCACATGCGCATGGAGGGCGACATCGACGGCAGGCACTTCGCCGACGAGTGCGAACTGCACCGCGACGTGGCCTACGACTTCATGCGCGCCCTCAACCAGATCGCCGTGCGCAACGGCTTCAACCCCCGCCAGGGCCCGGTGCTGCGCGATCACCGGGAGTACGACGCGATGTACCACGACATCCGCACCAAGCTGGACCTGAAGCCGGGCGAGCCGATCAACTTCGACCATCTCAACTTCTAGGTTGGTAGGTTGGGGCATTTCCTCCGGTCGCCCCCAGGCCTCCTTCCGGGTAGGGAATGCAGGCCAATCGCCAATCAATGTATGGGGAGCGTAAAGGTGGGTCAGCGAGGGTAAAGGCGCTGGATCGGCGGCGAAGGCGTGCGGTGAAATGACCGCTCAAACGTCTTGCATGAGGTGAAAAATGCTCAAGTTTCAACATGTTGCCTTGCTGGCCTGTCTCGCCGCGCCGCTGGCGATGGCCGCCGAGCGGGATGCCGGGCACCAGGAGGGCGGTCGCCACATGGGCCCGCCGCCGGGTGCGGTCGAGGCTTGCGAAGGCAAGTCGGCGGGCGACAAGGCTTCCCTCTCCGGTCCGGACGGCAAGACCTTTTCCGGCGTCTGCCGCGAGAAGGACGGCAAGCTGGTGCTGGTGCCGGAGCACGGTTCGCGCGAGCGCGGCGAGCACGAGGGCCGACGCATGGGTCCGCCGCCGGGTGCGGCCAAGGCCTGCGAAGGCAAGGATGAGGGCGACGAGGTTTCCCTGTCCGGTCCGGACGGCAAGAGCCATTCCGCCGTCTGCCGCGAAAAGGACGGCAAGCTGATGGCGATGCCCGAGCGCGACTGATTTCAGCTCAGCCGCCCCATCTCCCCCCTGGGACGGCTCGCGGCGGCGAGGCCGGTAGGCCTCGCATTGAAGACCAGAGTTTCGCTGGTCTTCTCTTTTCTTTCGATGTCGGCGGCGGGCTTCGCCGATACCGCTCTGGCGTCGTCCGACCGGACGATTCTTCTCCGGGCTCCGATCTCTCTCCGACCGCCGCTCCAAATCGCCTGGATTTCGCACTGCTATCGAACTTTTTGGCGGCTTTTTTGCTGCATTCTGGTGCGAATTGTGTGCGGACTGTAAGCAATGTATGCGGAACGTAAAGAAACTCGATTTCCGGGACGAGCGTGCCTTGTAATGAAGACCCACCCGCCTTCAACGAGGTAAAAAATGCTGAAGTTTCGTCATATCGCATTGCTGGCCTGTTTCGCCGCACCCATGGCGATGGCCGGAGAGCACGAGCACGGGCATGAAGGAGCTGGTCAGCACATGGGACCGCCGCCGGGTGCGGTCGAGGCCTGTGCCGGCAAGCAGACGGGCGACAAGGCGACCCTGAACGGTCCCGACGGCAAGAGCCTCTCCGGCGTCTGCCACGAGATGGGCGGCAAGCTGATGCTGATGCCCGAACACCACCACATGATGCTGTCGCCCGAGGCGGTCAAGGCCTGCGAAGGCAAGGCGTCCGGCGACAAGGTCAGCTTCACCGGCGAGGAAGGCCGGACCCACAGCGGCGTTTGCCACGAGCACAACGGCAAGCTGCAGCTCGTGCCGGACACCTACATGGGCGAGCCCGGCGGCCACCACGACTGATCCCCGGCCAGCCGATCGGCTGGCGTCCCATTACAGAGGCCGCCGCGATGCGGCCTCTGCCCCGTTTTCTCCCGCCGTGGCGGATCCTTCCCTTCATCACCTGAACTGCTCGATGTCGCGCACCATGGTGTCGATCACGCCCTTGAGGTTCTCCAGGCTGAGCTGCTGACGGCGACTCGACAGTTCCTTGCCGTAGCCCTTGCGCACCACCTGCACCACCGGCTGGCCGGTGCTGGCGTCGATCAGTTCGGCTTCGACGAAGAGTTCCGTGTTCTGGTTGCGTTCGCCGATCAGGGTCATGGTGGCGGCGGCGGCGATGGCGATCGGCAGCACCTCGTAGGGCCGCAGCGGTTTGACCCCAGTGGACACACCGGTGATGGCGGCACGCAGGATCAGGGTCTGCGAGGCGGGTATGGCTTCCTCCTGCGCCGAAGTCAGCGGGCCGACCGTGTAGCGCCGGCTGAATGCCGCCGTGACCTTGTCGGACAGGTATTTCTGCAGGTCGTCCAGGGTCTTGGCGCTGATCTGCTTGGTCGGCTCCGGCGTGGGGTAGAAGCGGATGCTCTTCACCAGCACCTGGCGGTAGTTCTCCGGCCTGAACCCGGGCGCGATCCAGCGCATGACCGGATAGCCGCTGGCGGATTCGGCCCGCTCCAGGCGCGAGTAGTCGGAGAGGAACCCGGAGTACTGCTCGGGCTTGGTGATTTTCGAGGTGCAGCTGCCGAGCAGCAGGGCGGCGAGCACTATCCCGGGGAGGGCGAGGGTGGAACGCTTCATGGTGTTGCTCCTTCGTCTTGGCGAGTCGGTCGATAACGCCATGGGCTGGAACCGCCGGGGCTGGAGGATGGCCGGAGCGGGTGCCCGGGGAAGGCGCCGGAACCGCCTGATTCCCTGGCTCAGAGGCGCGGGCATGTCTCCTGCCCTGACGAAGGTATAGCCGAGATTCGCCGAGCCGGCGCGGGGAAAGCCGGGGCTTTCCGCGACGCGGCCGTCCGGCTCGGCCATTGCCGTAATGGCGAGGTCGGCGGGGGCGGCCTAAGCTGGCTGAGGCTGCAACGATAATGGAGACGTGAAGCGATGAAGCTCTATTACACCCCCGGTGCCTGTTCCATGGCCGTGCATATTGTCCTCTGCGAGCTGGGGCTGCCTCATGAGCTGGTGAAGGTGGATCTGAAGAGCCACACCACGGAGAGCGGAGACAATTTCAACACCATCAATCCCAAGGGCTACGTGCCGACCCTGCAGTTGAACGACGGGCAGCGGCTCACCGAGGTTCCGGCCATTCTCAACTACCTGGCCGAGCACCTGCCCGAAGGCGGCCTGCTGCCCCCGGCCGGCAGCCTCAAGCGCTTCCGCGTCCAGGAGTGGCTGGCCTTCATCGGCAGCGAGCTGCACAAGAGTTTCGGGCCCCTGTTCCGGCCGGACATCAACGAGGAGTGGAAGGCCGCCCTGCTGGCCAACATCGAGAAGCGCCTGGCTTACCTGGACAATGCCCTCACCGGGCAGGACTACCTGACCGGTTCCCGCTTCAGCGTCGCCGACGCCTACCTGTTTACCATCCTCAACTGGGCCGGGCCGATGCACATCGACCTGTCGCGCTGGCCCTCCCTGCTGGCGTTCCAGAAACGCGTCGCCGCCAGGCCGGCGGTGGAGAAGGCCATGCGCGCCGAGGGCCTGTTGCACTAGGCACTAGACAGGGGCGCGCTGGGGATAGGCTCGTCCGCCGGGGTCAGCCGCAGTATTCCACCCGGTTGCGGCCGAACGCAGCTCGTGGCTCTCCATGTCGGCCACGTATACCAGTGCATCGAGGTTGTTCAGGATCGCTTCGAAGCAGCCGTCATGGGCTTTGGTCATTGCATTGCTTCCGTTCGCGAGCCGTCCGTCATCGAAACGGCCGGCCGGGGCTTTGTCGGTGAGGCGTGACGCTTGTTGTTCGGGGTTGTCCGCGCGCCTGTACTGGCAAGCCATCCATTGCTGTGATGGCGTTTTGATACGCCACTTTATAGACCCGCCGGCGAACTGGAAAGCACCCGCGGGCCAAGGCAAGCCGATTAAAGTATTAATTCAGCAATATCGGCTATTTCCTTGTATATATTGTGGATTTTTGATACGGAGAAGGCACCCGCGCTGCGGCACTAGCAAATGTCGCGCCAGGCGCCGCTCAGGGCCGCCGCGAGGCGATGGTCAGGCCGATCAGCCGCGACACCACCAGGGCGATGTACATCACGCCGGAGAACTCCTCCAGCATCACCAGCGAGCGGGCCATGGGCGTGAGCGGCAGGATGTCGCCCAGCCCGACGCCGGAGAGGGTGGTGAAACTGAGGAACAGCAGCTCCATCCAGGTGCGCGGCGCCTGCGGGTCCAGCTGGGCGCCGAAGCTGCCGGGGTTCAGCATCTGGCAGACCATGAAGAGGTAGGCGAAGGCCCAGGCCAGCAGGGTGAAGGTGGCGCCGGCGGCGAACAGTTCGTCGGTGGTGGCGCGCTGGTCTTCCATCATGTAGGCGATCAGGCTGCCGGCGGCATACAGGTAGAACGAGCCTTCCAGTGCGGCGAGCAGCAGGGCCGGCAGAGGGGCGGGAGCCAGTACGCTGGTCAGCATGAGGGCGAGAATCAGCGCGGCCAGCACCACGGCGATCCACACCACCGCCGGGCTGCGCCGCACCATGCGCAGCGCCGCGGCCAGCACGACCACGCCGAAGGCGCTGAGCAGCGCGCGGCCCTGATGCAGGTCTTCCAGCAGGGGGTAGAGCAGGATGCCGAGCAGCTGGATCAACAGCAGCCCGGCGGAGGGGAGGCGGACGAGATGGGAAGTCAGGGGCATGGCGTGAATTCTGCGATATAGCGGTGGGAGTCGAACTGCGGCGCGGTAATCGGCGCCATCGGGGCGCCAGTGTAAGAAGGCGCGGCCGAGTCGGCCATCGGCCTCTCGGGTATTTATTTATCGATACGCGCGGTCTGGCCCGGCGCAGCCATCGATCCATGATGCGCGTCGAGATGAGCAGCGACGACCCCGGATGAGTCCGGGGCGGCGCCTACTGACCCGCGGTCCCGGCTGCGGCGTCCTTCAGAAACGCCTTGGCCTGCACCAGCTCGGGCCGCTCCGTGTCGTGCTGGGCGGCGATTTCCACAAGCTTCGCGTAGTAGTGCCCGGCCTTCTGCCGGTCGGCTGCGCGCTCCGCCGCCTGGGCGGCGCCGTACAGCGAGCCGAAGCGGTTGGGCTCGCGCGCCAGCGAGCGCTCGTACTCGCTCAGGGCCTCGGCCGGGCGGTCGCTGGCGAGCAGCATGTCGCCCAGCAGCTTGCGCGCCGGCACCACATTGCCCGGCGTCACCGGGTGCTTGTCGCTGGCGTCTTCGCTGTCGGCGGCGCCGCGCATCAGGGCCAGCGCTTCTTCGGGTTTCTTCTCGGCCAGGGCGGTCCAGGCGTTCAGCGTGGCGATCTGCACCTCGGTCTGGCCCGCCCAGTAGCGGTCTCCGGCAGCGACGATGTTCTGCTGCAGGGCCTGCAGGCGCTGCGCCGCCTTGCGCGCAGCAGCGATATCGCCGCTGCGAGCCGCGCCCAGCCCGCGGGCGAACACCAGCACGGCCTCGGCCTGGGGGAACCTGTCCCAGGCCAGCTCGGCCGGCGCCAGCTGCAGCCCCGCCGCCTGTTGCCAGTCCTCCCGCTCCACGGCGTAGCGGGCCGGGATGGCGGCGAAGGCGTAGGCCGCCGGCAGGTTTTCCACGTTGACCTTGCGGATCGCCGCCGCTTCCTCCACCAGTTGCCGGGCGGCCTGGTCCTGGGCCTGCTGGAGATGGCCGTAGACCAGATAGTCCATGGCGTGCAGCGCATCGTAGGTGCCGACGTCCAGGGTGCCGGCCTGCAGTTCGCGCCTGGCCGCCTGGTAGGAGACCTGATTGCTCTTGACCATCTCCGGCCACAGGCCGAGGCGGGCGAAGATGTGCGAGGGCATGTGCTGGGCGTGGGGCACCGAGGGGGCGATCTCGGCGTAGGCCAGGGCCGCCGGCAGGCCCTTCTCGGCCAGCGGAGCGTAGTCGTAGGTGTGGATCAGGTAGTGCGTCACCCCGGGGTGCTGCGGCAGCCGCCGGTGCAGCGGCTCGAGGATGCTCGCGGCCCTGAGCTGGTTAGCATAGGTCCCGTCGTTCGGCGGCGCGGTGGCATCCAGCACCAGGGCATAGAGGATCTGCGCCTCGTCGTCGTCCGGATAGGTCGCGGCGAGCTTGCCCATGGCCTGTTCCAGGGCCGTCGCGCGGGTGCGGTAGTCGCTGTTGCGCCAGTCGGCGAGGAAGACGCCGAGGGCATCGATGTACTCCCGCTCGCGCTGGCTCGGCGCTCCGAGCCGCTGGGCTTCGCCGATGGCCGACGCGGCCGCCTCCATGGCCTTGGGGTTGGCCGGCCAGCCGAACGGATTGCCCATGGACATGAAGGCGATGCCCCAGTAGGCCATGGCGCAGCCGGGGTCCCGTTGCAGGACCTTGTGGAACGACTCGATGGCTGGGGCGAACCAGAAGGAGTGGAACAGCGCCATCCCCCGGTCGAACTCCTGCTGCGTGCCCTCGCCGCAGGAGATGGGGAAGCTCACCTGGCCCAGGCGTTCCGGCGGGATGGCGTCGTCGGCCCGGGCTCCGGACAGGCAGGCGCCGAGCAGCAACGCCATGCCGAGGCGGATCAGGATCTTCATCGGGTTCCCTCCTCCAGCGGCCGGGGCCATCGGGGCCGCCCCTTTGCTGGGACGGGCGCACTCCCGTTCAGTACAGCACAGCGACCGGCCTCCGCCGCCGGCCCCGACCGGCGACAGGGCGCTTCAGGAGGCGGAAAGCGAGAGTCCCTCCGCCCGCGGCGCGGGCTGCAAGTCGTGCCGGCCTAGCAGCCGGCCGGACGGACCGGCCGGCGCCTCCCGTGGCGACAGGGCGGCGGGGCGCACCGCGCCGGAGGCAGCCGGCACCGCGGGGGCGGCGGGCGGCACGGGCGGCTCGGGCTCGGCGAGCGGGGCCGGCGGGAGCTCCGGTTGCAGCGTCTGGTCGGCGTCCGGAGCCGGCTCCGGCGCCGTGGCGGCGGTTTCCTCCGCGGGCGCGGCCGGGGCCGCCGTGGTGATGTGCGTCTGCTCCGTCCCCTGCCAGGGGTTCCACCAGAGGAAGACGGCGGCCAGCGCCACCAGTGCCGCCGCCAGCAGCAGATAGGGCAGGTAGGGCCGGATGCGCCTGGAGGGCGCCTCGAACGAGCTGCGGATGGTCGCCGGCGCGGTGGAGATGTCGGGCACTCGGCCTTTCTGCCGGTTTTTTTCCGATTGCTTCAGTGCTTCCAGGATGTAGGACATGTCAGTTCGCCTGCCTAGCCGCAACGGGCAGCTCTCCGGTGGCAACCTGGGCGAGACGCTCCAGGGTGTTCTGGCCGACGACCCCGTCCGGGGGCAAGCCGTTGGCCCGCTGGAACTCCATGACCCGCTGCTTGAGCTCGGGCGTGAACAGGGGATTGCCGGCTCGGTTGGCGTTCTTGCTCTTCCAGTGGGCGAGCTGCTGATCGACCCAGGCCACCTCGGGCCCGCGGGAGCCGACGTCCAGGCTGCGCCGCCGGCTGCGGTTGAGCGGGGCCTGCTGCAACTGGACGTAGCGACCGTTCCATTGTCCGAGCAGCTCGGCGAGCGGAGCCGCCTGCGTCCGCTCGGCCACGACGAGCTGCGCTCGGTCCCCGGCCAGCGACAGCAGGGTGACCGGAAATTCGCCGCCCTCCGGCCGACGCAGCTCGAGGATGGCCGGGCTGGCGAGGCTGCGCAGCAGATCCGGGCCGCCGTTGCGGTACAGGCAGGTCAGGCCGATCTCCTGGGCCTGGCGGCAGGCGTCCTCGAGCTGGCTCTGCTCCTTGATGCCGGCCTGCCAGTGGTCGAACAGGGCGCGCACGGCCAGGGCCTCGTAGCGGGCGGCGTCCGGACCGGACGGACCGACGATGGCCTCTTCCAGCGCCTCGTCGGGCCCCGGCGCGGGGGGCGCTTCGGGCAGGAGATCGGAGTCGGCCTTGGTCATGCCGGGAAGCGTGGACCCGGTCTGCGGTTCGCCAGGAGCCGTCGTCAGGCCCGGTTCGGTCGTCGGAACTTCGACGGGCGACGGTGTTGCCTCGACCGCGGCCGCGGTTTGCCGGGCGGGGGCGGGCGGGAAGGCGAGCGAGGCCAGCAGGCCTTCGACCGGCAGCAGGCGGTAGGCCGCATACAGGCCGGGAAACAGGCCGAGGACCAGCGCGGCAGCCATGGCCGTTGGCCAGAGCCGCTTTCTCCGGTAGGCCTGCTGGCCGAGGACCTCCCGGGCCGCCTTTTCCAGGGTGGCCGGCTCCACCCGGGCCTTGCCCTGGACGTAGGTGCCGAGCAGGGCGCGGTCGCAGATCAGGTTGATCAGCCTCGGCGTGCCGCCGCTCAGGGTGTGCAGCCGCCCCAGCAGCCTCGGCGGGAAGAGGTGCGAGCGGGCGCCGGCGAGGGCCAGCCGGTGCTGCACGTAGGTCGCGACTTCCCGGCGGGTCAGGGGCTCCAGGTGGTAGCGCGCGACGATCCGCTGGGCCAGCTGGCGCATGGCCGGTTGGTCCAGCGTGTCGCGCAGCTCCGGCTGGCCGAGCAGCATGATCTTCAGCAACTTGTGACGATGGGTTTCCAGATTGGTCAGCAGGCGCAGCAGCTCCAGCACCTCGGTGGACAGGCACTGCGCCTCGTCGATGACCAGCGCGGTCCGGCGGCCCTGGCCGTTGCTGTGCAGCAGATGGGCGTAGATCCGCGTGAACAGCGTCTTGAGGCTGAGGCCGTCGTCCGGCGTCGGGATGCCCAGCCCCTCGCAGAGGGTGATCAGGAGCTCCTGCAGGGTCAGTTTGGGGTTGATGACGAAGACGATGTCGCAGTCGTCCGGAACCTGTTCCAGCAGGCAGTGGCAGAGGGTGGTCTTGCCGGTGCCGACCTCGCCGGTCACCAGCACGATGCCGCCGTCGCTCTGCAGGCCGTAGAACAGGTGGGCGAGGGCTTCCCGATGGCGCTCGCTCATGTACAGGTAGCGTGGGTCGGGAGCGATGGAGAACGGGGCATCGGCGAGGCCGAAGTAGTCGTTGTACATGGGGTAGCGTTCCGTCGCGAGTGGGATTGCTCCTTTGACTGACGGCATTGCCCGGCCGGCGCCGACTGGCTGGACAAAGGAGGCGGGACATCAGCGCCTGTCCATGGACCAAGGCAGGGGGGGCCAGTTCCGTCGCCAGGGGCGAGGGTACGAGCCGTTCGGCGGCAGCGGATGCCGGGCCGAGTGCCAGGTGCCTCGACGGCCGCAGCCTGCGGCCCTGGCAGCGATACGAGGCGCCGGGAGCGGGGCTCGACTGGATGCTGTTTCCCGCCGCAAGCCCGGCCGGGGATGGCGCCTGAGCCCAGGCTCAGCCGCCCGAAGCCCGTCCCATGCAGCCCCGGTAGCGCTCGTCGACCCGTCTGGCGAACCAGGCGGTGGTGAGCTTGCGGGTGATCTTCGGGCTCTTCAGGTCGATGCCCGGCAGCAGCGCGCGCGGCAGCGGCTTGCGCTCGGTTTTCTCGGCCAGGGCGAAGACCCGCCGGTAGAGCCGGCTGTCCTCGAAGTCGGGCGCCTTGCCCCGCTCCAGATCGCGGCGGATCTGCGCGTTGTCCATCTCCAGCCGCTTGCCCAGCGAGCGCACGGCCAGCTCCGTCGATCCCGGCGTGCTGCTGCCGTAGCGGATCAGGTCGCCGTCGAGGGCCAGGGGGATGCCCGAGGCGCGGCTGACCGCATGCTGGAAGGCGGCGTTGCGGCTGGCGTAGCGCCCGGCATTGAAATCGGCGAAGCGGTACAGCGGCTCGGGGTAGCGGGCCGGATAGTCCAGCAGGTGGGCGATGCCGAAGTACAGGCCGCCGCGGCGGCTGAACACTTCCCGCCGGATGGAGCCTTCGACCGGATAGGGATAGTCCTGCGCATGTTCCTCGGCGAAGGCGATGCTGACCTGCATCGGCCCGCCGGTGTGCACTGGGTTGAGCCGGCCGAACAGGCTCTGGCCCATGGGGACCATGCCGATGAAGTCGTCGAAGATCGCGCTCAGTTCCTTCTCGGTGCGCACGCCGCTCAGTCGCTGGCTGTAGGTCTTGCCGTTCGGCGAGTCGAGGGACAAGGCGGCGCTCACCAGAAAGCCTGGAACGTGCAGGCGGGCGGCGCGGCTGTCGATCTCCTTGCGGGCGATCCCGGGCAGCCCCTGCACTGGCGGGTCCACCTGGAAGGTCGACTCCTGCTCGGTCACGGCGAGGACGGAACAGAGGTGCTCGTCACTCGGCGGAATCTCCAGTGCCGCCAGCGCCGCCTGGATATCGGTCGCCCAGCCTTGGCGGTCCGGCACCTTGGCCGGGATCAACCGGACGATCTTCGCCCGTACGTCCTCGGGGCGTGGCGCAGGAGTTTCTTCGTGGGCAGGCGGCGTGGCGCAACCGGCCAGCCCGAGCAGCGCGGCGATTCCGGCCGTGCCGAGGAGATGGCGCAGGGCCTTTCGACTGCAGGGCAGGAGGGCGTTTGATCGTGGCATGGCGGTCGCCTGGGTAGGGCAATCGAGTGGAGTCACGTGCATGTTTTCCCGCGCGATAGGGGCGATCGGTGGCCGTTTCCGGAATCCGGCGAAGCATACTCCGGGAATGGCCGCGGCGGCTTGCGGAAGGAGTGCAGGAAACCTCGCAGGATCGCCGGTAACGAACGACCGTCGCTCTGGTCTAAGCTGTGCTCGGGCGATCGGCAGGCGCGGCCCCAGCCAACGCAGTATCCGCCGATCGGCATTGCCTCTGGGAGATCCAATTGCTAGCTGTTTTCCTGCGTCATTTCTGTCGGTCGGCCGTCCTGCTCCTGTCCCTCGGCGCTTCGTCTTCCCCCTTCGCGGCCTGTCCGGACGGACAGACCGAAATCTGCGTCGGCCCCTGTTTCTGCTCGTCCACCAAGGAGGGCTTCGGGGCCCTCTACGAAAGCGTGAACCAGATGGCCGCCTCCGGGTTGGAGAACTGGATCGTGCAGTCCCGCAACACCCTGGCGGCCGGCAACGTCCAGCCGATTCCGCTGCACGTCCGCGCCCAGCTCGAGCCCTACTACGACCTCCGGGTGCTCGAGTCGGTCCGCTACAAGGCCGGCGACGACGGCGAGCTGAACGCCGCGTCCGCGGTGATGCAGAACCCCGACGTGAATGCCGTCACCCTGATGGACATCATCGTCTTTCGCAATCCCGAGGACGCCCTCAATAACGTCGCGCTCTGGGCGCACGAGCTGAAGCATGTGCAGCAGTACCTGGAGTGGGGCACCCGCGGCTTCGCCGAGCGCTATACCCGCGACTACTCGGCCGTCGAGTCGCCCGCCTACCAGATCCAGGCCCAGGTGGCCAGGGAGCTGAGAGCCCAGGCCAGGGCGAGCGCCTCGGCCGCCCCGGCGCCATGATCCGGCGCGACCGCATGCCCTCGTCATAGCCGGAAGACCCAGGAAATCGGTCGTCTCGAACCCCCTCTGCTTTACTTGCCTGGGCGCTCTCTGCCGCCATCAAGTTGGCCCGGCGGCCCATATGGACCTTCACTGCGGGAACCGGCGAAATGTCCAGACTCGAATGCATCGCCTGCACCCTGGCGCTGTGCGCGCTCGGCCCGCTGGCGACGGCGCAGACCCAGGAGGAAATCACCGCCGAGCAGGCGCGCTCCATCGGCATCGACGCCTACGTCTATCTCTACCCGCTGGTGACCATGGACGTCACGCGCAAGCAATTCACCAACATCGAGCCCGGCAGGGAGATGGGCAAGGGGCCGATGAACACCTTCGTCAACGTGCCCATCTATCCTCCGTTGCGGTTCAGGGGCGTGGTGCGGCCGAACTTCGATACCCTCTACTCGCTCGCCTGGCTCGATCTCACCGGGGAGGCGCAGGTGATCTCCGTGCCGGACACGGGCGGGCGCTACTACCTGCTGCCGATGCTCGACATGTGGACGGACGTCTTCGCCTCGCCCGGATGGCGGACGACCGGCACCCGGGCGGGCAACTTCCTGGTGACTCCGCCCGGCTGGAGCGGAACGGTGCCCCAGGGATTCGTGCAACTGCCCGCGCCGACGCCCTACGTTTGGGTCATCGGCCGGACCAAGACCGACGGGAGGGCGGACTACTCCGCGGTGCACAAGGTCCAGGCCGGCTTCGGGGTAACGCCGCTGTCGCGCCGGGGGCGCAAGGCGGAGCCGCCGAAGGTGCGGATCGATCCCGACGTGGATATGAAGACGCCGCCCAGGACGCTGGTCGATGCCATGCCGGCCGCCGCGTTCTTCGCCTATGCGGCCGAACTGCTCAAGCTGCACCCGCCCCATCTCACCGATCAGCCGATCGTCGCGCGGATGCGGCAGATCGGCATCGAGCCGGGGAAGAGTTTCAGCCTCGACAGACTCGCTCCGGTCCTGAGGCAAGCCCTCGAGGGCGCCCCCGGAGAAGCCCAGGCCCTCATGCGCTGGAAGGAGGCGAGCATCGCCCGGGTCGCCAACGGCTGGCTGATGAATACCGACACCATGGGCGTCTACGGCAACTATTACCTCAAGCGCGCCATCGTCGTGCAGCAGGGGCTCGGCGCCAATCTGCCGGAGGATTCCGTATACCCGATGAATCTCGCCGATGCCGACGGTAAGCCCCTCGATGGCGCCTACAACTACCGGATTCATTTCGCCAGGGACGCCCTGCCGCCGGTAGATGCGTTCTGGTCGATCACCCTCTACGACGGCGACGGATTCTCGGTCGGGAACCGGCTCAACCGCCAGGCCCTCAGCAGCTGGATGCCGTTCAGGCGCAACGCCGACGGCTCGCTGGACCTGTACTTCCAACACGCCAGCCCCGGCGAGGACAAGGAAGACAACTGGCTGCCGGCGCCCAAAAGCGCATTCAACCTGGCCATGCGCCTCTACGCGCCCAGGCCCGAGGTGCTCCTGGGAAAATGGAATCCGCCGCCCGTCGAGCGCCAGCCATAGCGCGCAGCCTCCCGGTCGGACAAGGTGGGTCGTCCGACCGGATTCGCCGTGGCGCGTCCAGCTGCTTGCCGGCAGGATGGCTGCCCCGTTGCCAGGTCCGCGCCCGCTCGGCTCGAACTTCTCCGTAGCGGAGGGCTCAATCCAGATAGGGCAGACGCCCATGGGTCTGCCTAGCCCGTACGCTCACTCGTATCGCGAGGTGAAGGCCATGAGTCTGGGAACCATATTGCTGATCGTGCTCATCCTGATCCTGCTCGGGGTGATCCCGGCTTGGCCGCACAGTCGCGGTTGGGGTTACGGGCCCAGCGGCATCGTCGGCGTAGTGCTGGTGGTGATCCTGATGCTGCTGCTGACCGGAAGGCTGTGACACCGACGCTCCCGATGTAATCCGCCTGCATGCCGGAGCGCCGCAGGCGGTGTCCCCTGGTCCACCGGCAGGCCGCCGATGGACAGCCTGATTGCGACACGTCTTACGGACACACGGCTTGGCCTATGCTTGAGCGAAGCCGATACTCCAGGGGACGGATCGATGAAGCCAATGCACGCATTGCTTCTGCTGGGCGCCGTCATTGCGCTGCCCATGCCGGTGTCGGCCGACATCTACAGGGTGAAGAACAAGGACGGAACCTTCATGCTGAGCAATATCCATCATCAGGCGCTGGCCTACGTGCCGCCGGAGCGCGAGAAGCGGCTGCGACCTGCTGAAGATCTGACGGGCACGCTTCCCTATGCGGCGCTGGTGGCCACTGCGGCAGCCCGGAACGATCTGCCCGCAGCGCTCCTGCACGCGCTGATCCATGCCGAATCCCGCTACGACCCCTGGGCGCTCTCGCCGAAGGGGGCGGCTGGCCTGATGCAACTGATGCCGGACACCGCCCGCGAGATGGGGGTGGAGAATGTCTGGGACCCGGCGGCCAACATCCTAGGCGGCGCCCGCTACCTGAAGCAGCTGCTGAGGCTCTTCGACAACGACCTGAGCCTGGCCCTCGCGGCCTACAACGCGGGGCCGGGAACGGTCATCAGCCGAGGCAGCGCCATTCCGCCCTTCGCCGAGACTCAGGGTTACGTTCCCCGGGTGCTGGAGCGCTACCGTCGCCTGCAGGCGATGCGGCCAGAGGCTGCCCACTGAGGTCCAGCTGAACCGTTGAGTGATGAGCGTTACGCACCGTTCGGGTGCGTTATCCGCTTGGTAGGCAGGCCGGGCGAAGCGCTGGAGGGCGGCGTCCGATTCGCTCCGACAGGGCCTGCTCCTTGCATGGGCAACATCGGGTGCCAGGCTGGATCGAAACCGACCCGTCACCGTCCGTCAGCCTGCCAGTCGAGGCGATGGATGGCTGGTTGCCCACTTGGCAGGCAGACAGGCCGATTCATCGGCCGGTTGGTGCTTGGCGAGCGGAGTCGCAGGAGGGGCGGGCATGTATCGAACGATGCCGAAAGCGGGACAATCGGTGGGCAAAGGGGGCCGCTTCGGATGCGAATCGGCGAATGAGCAAGGCGGCCTCCCGAGCGGTCCAAGGCAGTGTGGTGACCAGGTGCAAGGGCTCGCTGCCCACGTAGCGGCTGCGGGGACGCATTTTCCCGTCATGGGCCTCATCTACACTCAGGCTACCCCGGTCAGTCCGGTGGTCTCCGCGGTCATGCAGGCAGTGAAGGCGCAGCAGTGGGAGCGGGTTGACAGGGAGGTTAGTCGGGTCTCGATCGGCATCGATCCGCTTCGCGATTCGGCTTCGTGGTTGCATGGGTATCACCGGAGCCGACAGGCCCGATCGGGGAGGAGCTGGCTGGCCGTGTCGGTTCAGGCGGCGAGCGATTCGCTGAAGGGATTGGCGACTGGTCGGTCTTTCTCGATCAGCTGTCGCCGGTCCTGGCAGGCGAGCGCCGCAGTGAGCGGATGCACGCTCAGGGGTTCACCGAGCCGGCGGTTGCGCCGACGAGGGAAGTCGGAATCCTTGCGCGTCATCAACGTGGTCACCAGGGGCACGTAGCACATTAGTAAGTATAAAGGTTAAGGGAGATCGACCATGACTATCCCTCGTTTGCTCGCCCTGGCGCTTGGCGCCGTCCTTCTCAGCGCCGCGGCGTTGGCCCATCAGGAGCATTCCGGCGACCAGTTCGCATCCGAACGACCTGCTCAGCCTCCCCTGATACGTAGCGGGAAGGACAAAGGCACGCCGGACGCTCGAAGTTATTTCACCGATACCCTATTGCTCGACCAGAACGGCAGGCAGCTACGTTTCTACAGCGATGTGCTGAGGAACCGTGTGGTACTGCTGAACGTCATCTACACCAAGTGCGAGGATGCCTGTCCGCTGATCACCAGCAGGCTGAAGGAGGTGCGCCATGCCTTGGGTAGCCAGGCCAACAACGTGTATTTCATCACCCTGACCAGCGATCCGAAGAACGACACGCCCGAGGTCTTGAAGGCTTATGCCCGCAAGCATGGAGTGGACAAGCGGAACTGGATCTTCCTGACCGGCGGGGAGGAGCAGCTCGCCGTGGTGCTTTCGCGCCTCGGCATGCCCACCCTGCATCCCCGGTCCCCCCAGGAGCACTCGACCATGCTGATCGCCGGCGACGTGGCCAACAGGCATTGGACCAAGATCCGCCCGGATGCCGAGCCCAAGGCCATCGCCCAGCACCTCCAACTGATGACCATGCCGGTGGCCGGCCGCTGATCGGGAGTCGCTGTATTCATCGCCGGAGCCGTGACAGGGAGGTCGCGGGCTGGAGCCGCTTTCCCAGTCGATCCATGCCGTACAGGGCGAAAATGAAAACGCCCCGAACCTGTCGGGGCGTTTGTCGGCATTGCCGGATGGGCCTATCAGCCCTGCCAGCGCTTCAGGACCAGGGTGGCGTTGGTGCCGCCGAAGCCGAAGCTATTGCTCATCACGGTGTTTAGCTGCACGTTCTCGCGGGTTTCCCGGGCGATCGGCATATCGGCGACTTCCGGATCCAGGCTGTCGATGTTCGCCGAACCGGCGATGAAGTTGCCTTCCATCATCAGCATGCAGTAGATCGCCTCGTGTACGCCTGCGGCGCCCAGCGAGTGACCGGACAGGCTCTTGGTGGAGCTAATGGCCGGGGCCTTGTCGCCGAACACGGTGCGCACTGCCTTGATCTCCGCCACGTCGCCCACCGGGGTCGAGGTGCCGTGAGTGTTCAGGTAGTCGATCGGATCGACGACCGTGGACAACGCCTGCTGCATGCAACGGGTCGCGCCTTCGCCGCTCGGGGCGACCATGTCGTAGCCGTCGGAGGTCGCACCGTAGCCGACGATTTCGGCGTAGATGCGCGCGCCGCGCTTGAGGGCGTGCTCCAACTCTTCGACCACCACCATGCCGCCGCCGCCGGCGATGATGAAACCGTCACGGTTGGCGTCGTAGGCGCGCGAGGCCTTTTCCGGGGTTTCGTTGTACTGGGTGGAGAGGGCGCCCATGGCGTCGAACATGCAGCTCTGGCTCCAGTGCTCCTCTTCACCGCCGCCGGCGAAGATCATGTCCTGCTTGCCCATCTGGATCTGCTCCATGGCGGCTCCGATGCAGTGCGCGCTGGTGGCGCAGGCCGAGGAGATGGAGTAGTTCAGACCCTTGATGCGGAACGGAGTCGCCAGGCAGGCCGAAACGGTACTGCTCATGGTGCGCGGCACGCGGTATGGGCCGATGCGCTTGACGCCCTTGTCGCGCAGGGTGTCGATGGCTTCGATCTGGTTGAGGGTGGAAGCACCACCGGAGCCGGCGATCAGACCGACGCGCGGATTGGAGATTTCTTCGGGGCTCAGGCGGGCGTCCTTGATCGCTTGCTCCATGGCCAGATAGGCATAGGCCGCGGCATTACCCATGAAGCGGTAAACCTTGCGGTCGATCAGCGCTTCCAGATCCAGGTCCACGGAGCCGGAGACCTGGCTGCGCAGGCCCATTTCAGCGTAGGAGGGGTTGTAGCGAATCCCCGGACGGCCGGCGCGCAGGTTGGCGGAAACGGTGTCTTTGTCATTGCCCAGGCAGGAAACGATACCCAGGCCGGTGATCACGACGCGACGCATGTGGAAGTCCTTCAGAAACTGTCGGTAGAAGTGAACAGGCCTACACGCAGGGCTTCGGCGCTGTAGATCTCGCGACCATCGACGCTGACGGTGCCATCGGCGATGCCGAGGATCAGCGAGCGGTTAATGGTGCGCTTGATGTGGATGTTATAGGTGATTTTCTTGGCAGATGGCAGAACCTGGCCGAAGAACTTGACTTCACCGGAGCCCAGGGCGCGTCCGCGTCCCGGATTGCCTTGCCAGCCCAGGTAAAAACCGACCAGTTGCCACATGGCGTCAAGGCCAAGGCAACCGGGCATGACCGGGTCACCCTCGAAGTGGCAGGCGAAGAACCACAGGTCGGGATTGATGTCCAGTTCGGCCACCAGCTCGCCTTTGCCATACTTTCCGCCGGTTTCGCTGATATGCGTGATGCGATCGACCATCAGCATATTGGGGGCGGGCAGTTGCGCATTACCCGGTCCGAACAGCTCGCCGCGACTGCAGCGCAGCAGATCTTCCCGGGAATAGGCGTGTTGTTTGGTCATGCGAGTTCCTCAATGGTCCGTGCTTGGAGCGGACAAAACGTCTGGTGGCTGCACGCGATTGATGCGTGGATCGACAGCTCATTCATAGACTGCTGCCTGAGGGTGAAAAGTCACAGCGTCAAGCACAGTCGTGCCAACCGGGGGTGGTAGTTGCAGGGTCAGCCACGACCGGGTTGGCGAGAAATGCGTACTTTACCACTCTTGAGGGAATCAAGGACTGCCGATGTTTCAATTTACTTCGAGCCGGCCCACCTCCGCCGTGACGGCTATTTAATGAGAGGAACCGATGCAACTAGGCTGGCCCTGGCGAAGTCGGGCCGTATAATGCCTGGCATCGCCGCTTTGCGGCTGGGAATGGAACGAAATGACAGCACAACAACCCATTGCGGTGCTCGGTGGTGGCAGCTTTGGCACCGCGATCGCCAATTTGCTGGCCGAGAACGGCAGATCCGTGCGTCTGTGGATGCGCGATGCCGCGCAGGCCGAGGCCATGCGCAGCGGGCACGAGAATCCGCGTTATCTCAAGGGCATCAAGATCCTGCCCGGTATCGAGCCGGTGACGGACCTCGACTCGACGCTGGCGGATTGTTCGCTGATCTTCGTCGCACTGCCTTCCGTTGCCTTGCGCGAGGTTCTGCAGCCGGTCGCCGGCGCGCTCGCGGGAAAGATGCTGGTCAGCACCACCAAGGGCATCGAGGCGCACACCTTCAAGCGGATGAGCCAGATCATCGAGGAGATCGCTCCCCGGGCGCGTATCGGCGTGCTCTCCGGTCCGAACCTGGCCCGCGAGGTCGCCGAGCATGCGCTGACCGGCACGGTCATCGCCAGTGAGGATGAGGATCTCTGCCATCAGGTGCAGGCTGCCCTGCATGGTCGTACCTTCCGTGTCTATGCCAGCCGCGACCGTTTCGGCGTCGAACTGGGCGGCGCCTTGAAGAACGTCTACGCCATCATGTCCGGACTGGCCGCTTCCCTGGGCATGGGGGAGAACACCAAGAGCATGCTGATCACCCGCGCCCTGGCGGAGATGACCCGCTTCGCCGTCAAGCTCGGGGCCAACCCCATGACCTTCCTCGGTCTGGCCGGGGTCGGCGACCTCATCGTCACCTGCTCCTCGCCGAAGAGCCGCAACTATCAGGTGGGCTTCGCCCTGGGGCAGGGGCTCAGCCTCGAGGAGGCGGTCAGCCGGCTGGGCGAAGTCGCGGAGGGGGTCAATACGCTGAGGGTGCTCAAGGCCAAGGCCGACGAGCTGCAGGTCTACATGCCCCTGGTCAAGGGGCTGCACGCCGTCATGTTCGAAGGGCGCCGCCTGGATCAAGTCATCGAGGCGCTGATGACCGGCGACCCCAAGACCGACGTGGATTTCATTTCGACCAAAGGTTTCTGATCCTGTCCGGACTCGTATCCGGCATCTTTTCATCCCCGAACGAGGAGGCCCCATGGGCGAACCCGAAGAGCTGAGGCGAGAGGCGCTTCTGCTGCGTATCCTTTGGATGGTGCTGTTCAGCATCGTCTGGCAACTGGCCCAGTTCGTGCTGGGCGGAGCCGTCCTGCTGCAGCTCGCCCTGCGCCTGATAAACGGCGTGCCGAGCACCAGTCTGATGGCCTTTGGCGACAGCCTCGGCCAGTATCTGGCGCAGATCGTCCGCTTCGGCACTTTCCATACCGACGAGAAGCCTTGGCCATTCGCCGACTGGCCGCAATCGCAGCCTGCCGACAGTGAGTTGACCGGCCTGATCGCGACTCCCCCGGCGGCGGAGCCGGAATCCAAGCCATGAAGCTCTGGCTGTTGCGCCATGGACAGGCCGAGTGGCTGGCTCGTACCGATGCCGAGCGCCCGCTGACTGCCCATGGCCGTGAGGAGGTCCGGAGCATGGCGGCGCGTCTCGCCGCTCGCCCGCTGCGGACCATCCTCGCCAGCCCCTACGTGCGTGCCCGGCAGACGGCGGAGCTGGTGCGAGAGGCGTTCGGCGGCTGTCCAGAGCTGGTCATCGTCGACTGGCTGATGCCGGAACGCGATCTGCAGCAGGCCCTCGATCAATTGGCCGCCCGCGACGAGGAGGAGCTCCTGCTGGTCGGCCATCAGCCCCTGATCGGCGCACTGACCGGCATGCTGGTTCATGGCCATCGGCAGTCTCCCGTGCCGATGGTGACCGCCGCTCTGGCCGAGCTTGACGGCGAGTTTCCGCTGGCCGGGGCGATGTCGCTGACTGCGCTGCATCAGCCCTGCGCCGATTGAGACGCGCCGCTTCTTTCATGCCTGCTGCTGGGCGCCAGGGCTGACTTGGCGCCAGCGGTGCAGGGTCTTCTCTATCTCCACCAGCAGGCAGACGCCGAGTGCGGCCAGCAGGCACCAGGCCCAGGCCTCTAGCTCCAGCCCCGTGGTGGCGAACAACTCCTGCAGGGGAGGCCAGTAGGTGAAGGCCAGTTGTAGCAGCAATATCAGCAGCACCATTCCCCAGAGCATGGGATTTCTGCGGATGGCGAAGCTGACGGGCTCGCTCAGCCGGCGGCAGCTGAACAGGTAGCCGATCTCACCGGCGACCAGCACGTTCACGGCCAGGGTCCGGCTGGCTTCCAGAGTCCAGCCGCTGGCCTGGCTGAACTCGAACAGACCGCCGCTGGCCAAGGTGAGCAGGACCGAGACGAAAGCGACCCGCCATAGCATCCAGGCGCTGAGCAGCGGCGCCTGCGGGGACCTGGGCGGCAGGCGCATGATGCTGCTTTCGGCTGGCTCGAAGGCCAGGGTCAGTGCCAGGGTGACGGCGGTGATCATGTTGACCCAGAGGATCTGCAGCGGCGTGATCGGCAGCGCCAGACCGAGGGCGATGGCGGCCAGCAGCACCAGGGCCTGCCCGCCATTGGTGGGCAGGATGAAGAGAATCGACTTCTTCAGGTTGTCGTAGACCGTGCGCCCTTCGGCGACCGCATGCACCAGCGTGGCGAAGTTGTCGTCGGCCAGCACCATCTGCGCCGCCTCCTTGGCTACCTCGGTGCCCTTGATGCCCATGGCGATGCCGATATCCGCCCGTTTCAGCGCCGGCGCGTCGTTAACCCCGTCGCCGGTCATCGCCACCCGTGCGCCACAGGCTTGCAGGCGTTGCACCAGGCGTAGCTTGTGCGCCGGGTTGGTCCGCGCGAACACGCTGGTTTCGGCCAGCCGGGCATCGAGTTCGGAGTCGCTCAACTGATCCAGCTCCGCGCCGGTGATCGCCCTGCCGCCGTTCAGCCCTAGACGCTGAGCGATGGCGCTGGCGGTGGAGGCGTGGTCGCCGGTGATCATCTTCACGGCGATGCCGGAGCTGTGACATTCGGCTATGGCGCGGATGGCCTCCTCCCGCGGTGGGTCGATCATACCGACCAGGCCGAGGAAGATGAAGTCGCCATTCAGGTCGCTCTCGTTCAGTACCTGCTGCGGTTTTTCCAGCGGCCGCATGGCCAGACCGAGCATGCGCAAGCCCTGGCTCGCGCCTTCTTCCAGGCGCTGGCGCCAGTAGCGCGGATCCAGGGCCTGGTCGCGGCCGGCGCACCACTGCCGGTTGCAGACTTCCAGCAGGCGTTCCGGGGCGCCGAACTGGTAGATCAGACCATGGTCGGCGTGATCATGGTGCAGGCTGGCCAGGCTGCGGCGTTCGGCGCTGAAGGGAATCGCATCGACCCGCGGCAGGCGCCGGCTTTCTTGCTGCCGCTGCAGACCGAGCTTGCCGGCGAGGGTGAGCAGGGCCGCTTCGGTGGGGTCGCCAGTGATGCACCAGCTGTCGTCCAGCAGGCGTAGCGTGGCGCTGTTGGCCAGCAGCCCGGCGCGGGCCAGTTCGATCAGATCGTCGGCTTCCTCGAGCTTGCAGAGCTTGTCGTCGTCGCAGCGGATCTTGCCGTCCGGGGCATAGCCGATGCCCTCCACTTCGTAGCTGTGCTCGGCGGTGTAGATGCGCTGCACGGTCATCTCGTTGCGCGTCAGGGTGCCGGTCTTGTCGGAACAGATCACCGTCACCGCCCCCAGACTTTCCACGGCAGGCAGGTGGCGGATGATCGCCCGATGGCGGGCCATGCGTTGCACACCCAGGGCGAGGATGATGGTCAGCACGGCCGGCAGGCCTTCCGGAATGGCCGCCACCGCCAGCCCCACGGCGGCCAGCAGCATGTCGTCGGCCGAGTGGCCGCGCAGCAGCACGCCGAAGACGAAGGTGGCCAGGGCGAGGACCAGGATGATCAGGGTCAGTTGCCTGGCGAAGTGCGAGATGTCCGCCAGCAGAGGGGTCTGCAGGCGTTTCACGTCGCCGAGCATGTGGCTGATACGGCCGAGCTCGGTGTGGTCCGCGGTGGCCACCACCAGCCCGACCCCGCTGCCGGCGCTGACCAGGGTGCCCGAGTAGGCCATGCTGCTGCGGTCGCCGAGTTCGGCGGCGGCGCCGACGGGCTCGACCTGCTTGTCGCTGGGCAGCGACTCGCCGGTCAGGGCCGCCTCCTCGATGCGCAGTTCGCGGGTCGCCAGCAAGCGCAGATCGGCCGGTACCCGGTCGCCGGCCTCCAGCAGGACCACGTCGCCCTGTACCAGATCCTCCGCTGGCAGCACGCGCACCTTGTCGTCCCGGCGTACCCGGCTTTCGTGGGTCAGCATCTTCTGGATCGCCAGCATGGCCTGTTCGGCCTTGCCTTCCTGGATGAAGCCGGCGATGGCGTTGATCAGCACCACGCCGAAGATCACCGCGCTGTCGATCCACTCGCCGAGAAACAGAGTGACTCCGCAGGAGGCCAGCAGCACATAGATCAGCACGTTGTGGAACTGCAGGAGGAAGCGCTTCACTGGATGGGTCCGGCGTCGCTGCGGCAGGCGGTTGGGGCCGTGCTCCTGCAGTCGGCGCTCGGCTTCGCTGCTGGAAAGGCCGTCCCGACTGCTGCGCAACTGGACGAGGCTGGCCTCGGCCGGTTGAGCGTGCCACTCTGAGCGCGCAGGACTCTGCATTGCATTCTCCATCCTGGGAAGTTTCTCCGAACCATGGTCGCGGCTGACCGGAGGCGCATTGGCCTGTGTCAACGGACAGTTCACATTTCTGCTTCGCGGCGGCCCGCAGGCCTTGCCGTTCGAGCGTGCGCCGGTAGCATCACTGTTTCCGTATGCGAGGAGGTTCGAGATGCGTACCCGGCTGGATAGCTGTCTTGAGAGTATCAATCAAGTATTGCTGGACAAAGATTCCCAGGTACGCCTGGCTCTCGCCTGTCTGCTCGCTCGCGGCCACCTGTTGATCGAGGATCTGCCCGGCATGGGCAAGACCACGCTCAGCCACGCCCTCGCCAGGGTGCTCGGCCTGAGCTTCCAGCGCATCCAGTTCACTTCCGACCTGCTGCCGGGGGACATCCTCGGTACGTCGGTGTTCGACAAGGACAAGGGGCAGTTCGTTTTCCATCCGGGACCGATCTTCGCCGAGCTGGTCCTGGCCGACGAGATCAATCGGGCGACTCCGAAGAGTCAGAGCGCGCTGCTCGAAGCGATGGAGGAGGGTCAGGTGACCATCGAGGGCGCCACCCGGCCACTGCCCGAGCCCTTCTTCGTAATCGCCACGCAGAACCCGGCCAACCAGGGCGGGACCTTCGCTTTGCCAGAGTCCCAGCTGGACCGCTTCCTCATGCGACTGTCGCTGGGCTATCCGGCGAAAGCCGCGGAGAAGGCTCTGCTACAGGACGGTTCGCGGCGCGAATGGTTGCCGCGTCTGGAGCCGCAGCTCGACCGTGCCGCACTCGCCAGGATCCAGGCCGAGGTGACGCAGGTGCGCGCCAGCGATGCACTGATCGATTATGTGCTGCGCCTGGTCGGGGCCACCCGCAGCCAGCCGCAATTCGCTTGGGGACTGTCGCCGCGCGCCAGCCTCGGTCTGCTGGCCGCGGCGAGGGCCTGGGCGTATCTCGCAGGGCGCGACTACGTGATTCCCGAGGACGTCCAGGCGGTGCTGCCCGCTGTTGCCGGCCACCGACTGCACGATCGGGCCGATTCCGGCGGGCATGGCGCCGGCACGCTGGTGCAGTGGCTGCTGCGCGAGGTCTCGGCAGTCTAATGCTGGCGGAGCGCGCGAACCACTTCCGCGAGCGCTGGATGAACCGGCGCTCGCCGGCAGCCGACAGCGTGCGTCTGACCCAGCGTCGCATCTTCATCATTCCCAGTCGGGTCGGGCTGGGGTTCTGCCTGTCTCTGCTGCTGATGCTGCTGGCCGCGGTCAATTACCAGAACAGCCTGGCCTACGCCCTGACCTTCCTGCTGGGCTCGGTGTTTCTGGTGAGCATCCTGCACACCTATCGCAATCTAGCCGGACTGAGCCTGCGGGCCGGTACGGCCCCGGCGGTCTTCGCCGGCGAGCAGGCCAGCTTCCGGGTTCATCTGACCAGCGAAGGGCCGGCCCGTCAGGCCGTGGCGTTGGGCTGGACGAACGGCCCCCTGCAGACGCTGGACGTACCCGCCGAGGGTGCCTGCGAGGCCGTGCTCACGCTTCCGACGGAACGGCGCGGCTGGCTCAGGGCGCCACGCATGCGGGTGGAAAGCCGCTTCCCGCTGGGATTGCTGGTGGCCTGGAGTTGGGTCGATCTGCAGCAGCGGGCCCTGGTCTATCCGCGACCGCTGAGGGGAGAGCTGCCCTGGTCCGCTGGCCGGGCGATGGATAACGAAGAGCAGAGACAGCGGCTGCAGAGCCTCGGCGCAGACGATTATCAGGGGCTGCGCGCCTATCAGCCGGGCGATTCACGGCGCCGCCTCCACTGGAAGGCCTATTCCCGGGGGCAGGGGCTGCTGGTCAAGGATTTCGCGGCATTCGGTGGGAGCGAATTGCTACTGGATTTCGACGGTCTGGTGGGCGATCAGGAGAGCCGCCTGTCGCTGCTCTGCCATTGGGTTCTGCAGCTTTCTTCCAGTCAGCAGCGATTCGCCCTGCGCCTGCCCGATCGAGTGCTCGGCCCCGGGAGCGGAGAAGCGCATCGTAGTGCCTGTCTGCAGGCCCTGGCGCTATTCCGGGAGGGGGGATGAGCGCTGCCGTCCAGATAATCCCGCGCGTCGGGCTGACCTGGCTGCTGATCGCTCAACTGCTGGTCATCCTGCCGCACCTGGGGCATCTGCCGCTGTGGGTCAGTGGTCTGTGGCTGGGCTGCGCAGCCTGGCGCGTGCAGATCTTTCGCATGCGGGCGCCTTTTCCCGGTGCCTGGGTGAAGATCCTGCTGATGCTCGCCAGCGGCGTCGGTGCATACCTGTCCCGCGGTGGGCTGGTCGGGCTGGAGGCTGGAGTCGTGCTGCTGATAGCCGCCTTCGCCCTCAAACTGGTGGAAATGCGCACCCGACGGGATGCCTTGGTAGTGATCTTCCTGGGCCTTTTCGCCGTGGTGACTTCCTACCTGTTCGAGGACGGCATGCTCGCCGCCCTGTACAGCCTGCTGCCTGTCACGGCGCTGCTGGCAGCGCTCATCGGTATTCAGCAGAGCGGATTGGCTGCACGGCCGAGGGATACCCTGCGATTGGCTGGCAGCCTGCTGTTGCAGGCCCTGCCGCTGATGGCCCTGCTGTTCGTCTTCTTTCCCCGGATCGATCCGCTCTGGTCGATGCCGGCGCCCAGGGAAAGCGACGTGACCGGCCTTTCCGACAGCATGACGCCCGGCGAGATGGCCGAGCTGAGCCGTTCCGGCACGTTGGCTTTCCGGGTCAGCTTCGACGGCTCGATACCCGAGCGCGATCAGTTGTACTGGCGTGCGCTGACTCTGGAGCACTTCGACGGGCGCCGCTGGTCGCAGCCGGAGGACGCCAGGCTGTCGGTGACGCCGGACTGGCAGAAGCTCGGCGAGCCGCTCGACTACAGCATCGTCATGCAGCCGAGCGAGCGCCCCTGGCTGTATGCGCTGGATGTCGCCGAAAGCAGTCTCGAGGATGCGCGCCTGATGGCAGATTTTCGCCTGCAGCGGCGCTACCCGGTGAGCCAGTCGTTGCTCTATCGAGTCACCTCCTGGCCGGCCGCATTGCGCGAGCCGGAGGCCGCGGTGTCGTCCTTGCGCCGGGCGCTGCAGTTGCCCAGAGACGGCAACCCGCGGACCCGGGCCTGGGCTGCCGAACTGCGCAGACTGTATCCGGAGCCGGAGCTGCTGGTGCAGAGGCTGCTCGAGCATTTCAATCGCGAGCCCTACCGCTATACCTTGAAGCCGCCAGCGGTGGGCCAGGACAGTATCGACGATTTCCTGTTCGCCACCCGCGCCGGGTTCTGTGCGCATTTCGCCGGAGCCACGACCTTCGTGCTGCGTGCTGCCGGCATTCCGGCACGGGTCGTCGCCGGTTATCAGGGCGGCGAACTCAATCCGGCGGGGAATTATCTGCTCGTGCATCAGTTCGATGCCCATGCCTGGGTCGAATACTGGCGGCCCCAATACGGCTGGGTCCGGATCGATCCGACTTTCCAGGTGGCGCCGCAACGCATCGAGCAGGGGCTGGAGCAGGCGGTGGCCGAGGAGCGCAGTTTCCTGGAGGAGGCGCCGATGTCATTGATGCGCTACCGCGGTATCGGCTGGCTCAATCGGATACGTCTGGGCTGGGATGATCTCAATTACGGCTGGCAGCGCTGGGTGCTTGGTTATCAGGGCGAACAGCAGTTGCTGATGTTGCGTTACTGGTTCGCCGGCCTCGATCTGCGCGTGCTGGGAGGCGCTGTCGTTCTGTTCGGGGGCCTGCTGTTCGGATTGGTGGCCTTGTCGTTGTTCAAGCCCTGGCAGCGCGAGCGGGATCCGCTCGAACGTCTGTTCCGGCGTTTCGAGAAACTGCTGGCGCGGCGTGGCGCGCTGCGCAGCCCGGGCGAGGGGGCGAGAACCTTCTCCGAGCGAGCGGCCAGACAGCTGCCGGCCCAGGCCGGAGCCATCCTGAGGTTCCTAGAACTCTTCGAAGCCCAGCGCTATGGCGGGCAGCGATGGGCACCCAGCGAGTTGGTTCATGCCTTGCGCTCGTTACGCCGGGCGTTTCCGTGGCGTCCGTGGGGCGCTCGATCATGAATCTGGTGCTATAGGAGAGCGGAGGCTCGTCGGCTGCGGGGAGCCTGTCACTAACGCCGCCGGCGGCGAGTTTTCCAGGCACCTCCGATGGGCGAGTGCAGCGGGGCCTCGTGTCCATGCCCGTGGGGTTGCAGGGAGAACGCTGCATACAGGCCGATCACTCCGAGCATCGCGGATAGCGGACTTGGACTCAGCAGAGCGCTCAATAGCACCATGCAGGCAATGATGAATATCGACATGGCGAGCAACTGCAGGGCTAGTTGGGTAGGGTCCTGATGATGATCGGTATAATGGTGCCATTGCCGTTGTAGCAGTTCGGTTGCGCGCTTGCCCATGACTTCTAGCCTCCCAAGGGTTATGGAAAGTCTAGGCCGCGCTGGGCAGTGCTGCTAATGAGGGCCTTCTATTCCCCCGATAGCCCTATCTCGGGCAGACCGAAGAAGCGTCGGGCGCAGGCCGTGGTATGTGCGGCCAGAGACTGTTCCGATTCGCCTCTGTGCAGGGCGACCTCGCGCAGTACCTCGACGAGGAAGGCTGGTTCGTTGTGACCGCTCTTGGGTCTTGGGCGCAAGGTGCGGGGCAGCAGATAGGGGGCGTCGCTTTCCAGCATCAGTCGCCCGACGGGGATTTCCCGGACCAGCGAGTGCAGGTGGGTACCACGGCGCTCGTCGCAGATCCAGCCGGTGATGCCAATGTGCAGATCTAGGTCCAGGTAGCCGAACAGGGCCTGTTTCTCTCCTGTGAAGCAGTGCACCACGGCTGCCGGCAGGTGATCGCGGTAGGTGCGGAGAATGGCCGTCAACCGCTGACTTGCTTCTCGCTCATGGAGAAAGATGGGTTTGCCGGTCTCTGCCGCCAGGGCAAGCTGCTCCTCCAGCACCTTTTCCTGCTGATCTCGTGGCGAGAAATCACGATTGAAATCAAGACCGCATTCGCCAACGGCGCGTATCCTGCCTTCGCTCAATAGGGCCCGGAGGTGGCGGGGGCTATCTGCAGTCCAGCCCGAAGCTTCGTGGGGATGAACGCCGGCAGTAGCGAACAGCCGATCACCATGCTCGTCCAGTTGTTCGCATAGAGCCCGCGCTTGCTCGCTGTCGTCAAGACTGGTGCCCGTCAGTACCATTTGGACGACTCCCGCTTGGTAGGCACGGCTCAGCAGGGCCTCCCGCTCATCGGCAAAACAGGGATGCGTCAGATTGACGCCAATATCGATGAGTTCCATGAAAACCTTCTCAGAATTGATCGAAAGCAGCATAGCATTATCATTTTCGTCATAAATGTCCTTAAAGATCAGCAAATTAAAGAATGTGGCTTTGCTGGAGGAGAATAGCCTGTGCGATCCTTGACGCTTATGGCCGGAACTTCTTCTGATCTATGTGTTCTGAAACGGTTGATTAATATCGCGAATAGCTATTAATGGGAGAGCCGATGCTCCGTCGACTGCTATTTCTGTTGTGCCTGCTGACCCTGTTGCCGTTGCCGGCAGCGGCGCGACTGGCCGGCCCGCAGGAAGCCTGGCACAACCCGGGGCAGGTACGGGATCTGGCCCAGGTGCGCAGCAGTGGTGTACTTCGCGTGCTGGTCAATCAGAGCCGCAACAGCTCCGGGGAAGTGAAAGGGGAGCCGATCGGTATCGAATACCGCCGCCTGCGTGCCTTCGAGCAGTACCTCAATCGAACGGCGGACGATGGCAGCCAGCTGACCTTGAAGTTGATTCCCATGGCCAAGGATCAATTGCTCGCCGCGCTGCAGCGTGGCGAAGGGGATCTGGTGGCGCCGGGTGAAGTCGTCCCGCGGCATGGGCGAGGCGATATCAGTCCCAGTGCGCCGGTCATGGCCAATGTGCCGCTGGTTCTGGTCAGTCGGAAAGGTGCGCGTCGCTACCAGCGTCTGGAACAGCTATCCGGCAAGAGCTTGGCGCTACCAACCGGTAGCGCCGCTGGCGAGGTCATTCAGCAGATCAACGAACGCTTGGCTCAGCGCAAGCTGTCGCCGATTGCCATCGAATGGGTTGATCCCACTCTGGCAGTCGAGGACGTTCTGGAAATGGTGCATGCTGGCATCCTCCCGTTTTCCGTGGTGGAGCTGCCGATTGCCCAGCGCTGGGTCAAGGTGCTGCCCAATCTGCAGCTAGAGCAGGGAGTGGTCTTCTCCCGCGACGGCGATATGAGCTGGTTCGTCCGTCGCGATGCCACGAACCTGCGCGCGAGTATCGATCAGTTCCTCAAGACCTATCGCGCCCCATCCGATGGGGATGCGGCCTTCCAGCGTGTCTATCTTCCCCTGTACAAGGTGCACGACCCGTTGGCCAAGACCGCCCGCAAGCGTCTGGAGAGTGTCCGTCCGGTGTTGCAACGTTTCGCCGATCAGCATGAGTTCGACTGGCTGAATCTGGCTGCGGTGGCATTCAAGGAGTCCACGCTGAATCCGACCGCCCGAGGTACGGGCAGCGCCACCGGTCTGATGCAGATTACCCCGGCGACCGCCCGCAAGGTCGGCGTTGGCAATGTCCATCAGCTGGAAAACAACGTTCAGGCCAGTGCCAAGTATCTGGCATCTATTCGCCGCCAATACTTCAACAGCCCGCATTTCAATGAGCGGGAGCGGATGGCGTTCACCTTGGCGGCCTACAACATGGGGCCCGAGCGTGTGCAGCGACTACGCGCGGAAGCCCGGCGGCGGGGGCTGAATCCCAATCAGTGGTTCTTTCAGGTGGAGCGCATCGCGGCGGAGCAACTCGGCATGGGCGTGGTCAGCTACGTCAACAGCGTGAACAAATACTTCTTCGCCTTCCATCGCGAGCGCAATGCTTTGGAGCAGAACCAGCGTGTTGCGAGCGCCAAGCGCTAATCCTCTTCCCTCCGCCCCAGAAGCCAGTGAAGCAAGGGTATGTACGCCATACCCCGCCCACCGTTGATCGACTGATAAAGAACGAAGCGCTCGATCTGGCAAGCATAGGAAGGGGCCGATAAGCCCGGTCTGACCAGACAACGCCGGGCGAGAGTCACATGGGGCCAGAAGTCCCGGGTATCCAGGGGGTAGCCGCAGGCGAGGAGTCCCCCTCTCAATTGGCTTTCCAAGTCCAGTAGCGCCGAGGGCGGGGATGCCGGCCCCAGAGCAAGCAGCCCGTGATGGCTGATGGTCAACCGGTCTAGCGTCAGACTGAATTGGCTTGCCTTGATGCGCGAGGCTATCTCGCTCAGTTCGGCTAGGCGGTCGGCAGGCTGATCGCCCAAGAAGACCAGCGTCAAATGCAGATTGCTCGCCGCAACCGGCCTGCCTCGCAATGTCAGGCTATCTCTCCAGGCTGCGATGATTTCGGCTTGCCGATGTGGCAGAGGTATGCCGAAGAACAGGCGCAATCCCATGTAATCTCCCGATCTTTTGACCGAACGGAAAGTGTCCTTGTCCTTGACCGGCCCTCCTCTGGCTTCCTAGGCTACCCGGTAACAGCAAACCGAATGGCTATGCAGAGAGCGATGTCGATGAGCAGCGACCGTTTCCAGATTCGTCTGGCCCCTATTACCCCGGGATTGTTCCGTCGTAGGCCGAAAATCCTCCTGGGCGGCAACGATCGACAGAGTCTCATGCATTACCTTCGCGGCTGGCCTAGCCGGTGGGGGAGAAAGGATTCTTCCCTGATTCAGTTTGCTCGCGATCCCGAATCCATCGCAGACTTCCCGGCGGACAGCTTCGATCTGGCCGTCCTGGAGGCTCCGTCGGCCAATGTCGAGGAGGTCATCCACGAGCTGACCCGTATTGCCCGGCAGGGGCTGATAACACGCCGTGGCTGAAGAGACCCGATCAAGGGTAGTCGATGGCGACTACGTACCAGGTCTTCTCTCCGGTCGGTGTCGGCACTCGGACCTCGGCATCAAGTTCCTTGCCGATCAGGGTTCTGGCTAGCGGTGAGTCGATGCTGATCATGTGCTGTTTCAGATCCAGCTCATCCGGCCCTACGATGCGGTAGCGGGACTGTTCGCCTTCCTCGTCCTCGAGGGTGACCCAGGCGCCGAAATAGACCTTGTTCGGATCGCTGGGGCGCTCGCTGACCACTTTCAGCTTCTCCAGCCGTTTGGTCAGGAAGCGGATACGGCTGTCGATTTCTCTCAGCATTTTCTTTCCGTAGGTGTACTCGGCGTTCTCCGAGCGGTCGCCCTGGGCGGCCGCCTCGCTGACTGCCTGGGTCACCTGTGGGCGGCGTACATGCCAGAGTTCGTGGAGCTCGGCACGCAGACGTGCTTCTCCTTCCGGTGTAATGAGAGGGGTTCCGGCAGAACGGGGAGGTCTATAACGGCTCATGATTCTCGCAATGTCGATATAGGACGTGATGGCATGGCAAGTGGAGTCAGCTTTCCCGCATTACCTGCAGTGGGCTGGCGTTAAGCGCCTGGCGGGTTCCCATCACTCCGGCCGTGCCCACCAGCAGGGCGCCCAGAACCGGTAGCAGCAGGAGCCAGGGATGGGGGTGCCAATCAAGGTCGAAGGCGAATCGATACAGCAGGGCACTGATGGTTTCGCAGCCGACTGCTGCCAGCAGGCCGCTGGCGGTGCCGAGCAAGGCGAACTCCAAGAGGCGGGCGTTGAGCAGTACTCGTCGTCGGGCACCCAGGGCGCGCAGCACGGCAGTCTGCTGGATCCGTTCATCGAGGGTCGATTGCAGTGCGGCGGACAGCACGCTGACGCCAGCCGCCAGGACGAAGAGAAGAACGTACTCGATCGCCAATGTGACCTGGGCGAGGATGCCGCGCAACTGCTCCAGCAGCGCGTCGACTTGAAGCAGAGTGACGGCCGGGAAAGCTCGGGACAGCTCGACCAGTTCGTGATCTTTCCGCGGTGGCAGATAGAAGCTGGTCAAGTAGGTGATGGGTAAGTCTTCCAGGGTGCCGGGCTGGAAGATCATGTAGAAATTCGGTTGGAGGTTGTACCAGCTTACCGCTCTGAGGCTGCTGACCTGGGCGTCACGAACCAAGCCTCCAACGCTGAAGCTGAGTCGGTCGGCAAGTTTGAAACCCAGACTTTTGGCCAGTTCGGCCTCGACCGACACGCCGGGCAATTCGTTGCGGGGGATGGAGTCTCGAGTCCACCAGTGCCCCGCTGTTAGCCTGTTGTCAGGCGGCAACTGCTCGGCCCAAGTCAAGCTGAGATCTCGTTGGATGGCTCGTTCGCCTCGCGAGTCCTTGCTGACGATCTCCTTTACCGGCTGGCCATTGATGGCAATCAGGCGGCCCGGGACCACCGGATAGAGCGGCGCCCGATGGGGCGATAGCCGGGCGAGGTGCTGCATGAAGAGATCCTTTTCTGCCGGCAGCACATTGAGGGCGAAGTGGTTGGGCGCCTGATCGGGCAATTGCTGCTGCCAGTTGTCTAGCAGCTCACCGCGAAGTAATGCGATCAGTGCCATCGCCAGAAGGATCAGGCCGAACGCCAGCGCCTGTCCAACTGCCGCCAGTGGATGGCGAAGCAATTGGCCGATCCCCAGACGCCAGGCCAAAGGGGCTGCGGCCAGCAGGCGGCGCAATGTGCGCAATCCTAGCATCAGCAGCGAACCGAGCAGAAAGGTGGCCAGCAGGCCGCCACCGAGCAGTGCTAGAGTGAGCTTCAGATCCAGGCTCAGGCGCCACATGATCAGTGCAAGCGCCAGCAGAGCGGCGCCATAGGTCAGCCAGACGCTGGGGGTAACCGATGGCAGGTCGCGCCTCAGAACCCGCAGCGGCGGAACACGGCCAAGCGCAACCAGCGGTGGCAGAGCAAAGCCGGCCAGGGCAACCAGCACGGTGGCGCATCCTGCGAATGCCGGTGCCATGCCTGCTCCAGGCACTTCCGTCGGCAGCAGCTCGCGCAGCAGGTGGAACAGTACCAATTGTGCCAGCCAGCCGAGCGCAGCACCAAGAGCGCAGGCGAGCAGGCCTAGCATGAGCAATTGCAGGCCGAACACGGCGAGCGTCGCCCTGCGTGACAGCCCGAGGCAGCGCAGTAGGGCGCTGGCATCCTGGCGCCGGTAGGCGAAGCGGGACGCGGAAAGGGCCACGGCCACTCCGGCGAGGAGCAGTGCCGCCAGGCTGGCAAGATTCAGATAGCGTTCGGCGCGTGCCAGTGCTCCACCCATTTGCCGGTTGCCGTCACGGGCATCCTCCAGTCGCTGGCTCACTGACAGGTGGGGCTCTATGCGTTGGCGATAGGCATGCAATGCCTCTTGACTGCCCTGCCACGAGTCGATGAACCGAACCCTGCTGCCAGGCTGCACCACCCGGGTGGCCTCCAGATCGTCCAAATGCATCAGCACGTGGGGCGTCAGGCTGTAGAAATTGCCGGCGCGATCTGGCTCTCGGGTCAATACCCGTGTCAGGCGAAGGTTCTTCTCGCCTATATCGATGTTATCGCCGACCTTGAGGTTCAGGGCAGCGAGCAGACTCGCTTCAGCCCAGACTTCTCCGGGGGCTGGGCCATCCCCCGGAGCGTCACCTTGATAGGGCTCGGCAGCGCTCCTGAGTTCCCCTCTCAGTGGGTAGGCATTATCGGCAGCCTTGACGCTGGTCAGCTGGATCCCTTTGTCCGTGGCAATCACGCTGGAGAATTCGACCTGGCTGGAGTGTCGCAGACCCTGGTCGATGCCTACTCGGATTTGCTCCGGTAGTGCCGGAGTGCTGCCGCTCAGGCGCAGATCGGCGCCGAGAAGGTCGCTGGCGCGCAATAGCATGGTGCCGTTCAGACGTGCGCTGAAATAGCCGATAGCCGTGGTCGCCGCTACCGCTATCAAGAGCGCGGCAAGCAGTACCCGCAACTCTCCCGCGCGGGCGTCTCGTACCAGTTGGCGGGCGGCCAGTATCAGGAGGCGGAGAAAGGGGAGCTGCACGGGTGGCTCCGGTTTTCAATGAGGTGCCCGGCCTCGAGACGGATCAGCCGCTTGCAACGCTGGGCCAGGCGTTCGTCATGGGTGACCAGAACCAGGGTGGTACCTCGATCTTGGTTGAGGGCGAAGAGTAAGTCGGTGATGTGCTGTCCGGTATGGCTATCGAGGTTGCCGGTTGGCTCGTCGGCGAAAAGGACGTCAGGCTCGGCGGCAAAAGCACGGGCTATTGCGACCCGCTGCTGTTCGCCGCCGGAGAGTTGACGGGGATAGTGCAATAGACGCCGACCGAGGCCGACTCGCCCCAGCAATTGTCTGGCGCGATCACGCGCATCGTGTCGGCCCTCCAGCTCCAGGGGCAGCATGACGTTTTCCAGAGCATTGAGGCTGTCGAGCAATTGGAATGACTGGAAGACGAAGCCGACATGCTCGGCGCGTATCCGAGCCCGTTGGTCCTCATCCAGGCTGGCCAGATCATGCCCCATCAGACATATCTGACCGGAACTGGGCAAGTCGAGGCCGGCGAGCAGACCGAGGAGGGTGGATTTGCCCGAGCCCGAACTGCCGACGATGGCCAGGCTGGTACCCCGGGCGAGTTCCAGATCGAGCTCCTGCAGAATGGTCAGCGTGCCTTCCGTGCTGGAAACCACTTTGCTAAGGTTTCGCGCAACGAGGATGCTTGAACTCATGGGGAATCCGATGCGTGGTTGGTTGCTGGGCGGTGCTCTGGCATCGCTGCTCTGGGTACAGGGCGCCTTGGCGGATACCCTGCTGGTCGTCGGTGATAGTATCAGCGCCGCTTTCGGCCTGGAAACCGGCCAGGGGTGGGTCGCTCTGCTGGAGAGGCGCCTTGTCGAGCGGGGACTGCAGTACCAGGTGGTGAATGCCTCCATCAGCGGCGATACCAGCGCGGGCGGTCTGGCACGTCTTCCAGCTCTACTGGCCATCCATCATCCGCAGCTTGTGATCATCGAGCTGGGTGGCAATGATGGTTTGCGAGGGCAGTCGCCAGCTCAGTTGCAGCGGAATCTGGCAGCGATGATCGACCGCTCGCGCACAGCCGGCGCAGGGGTCATGCTCCTAGGAGTGCAACTACCGCCCAATTATGGCCCACGCTACAACCAGACTTTCGCGCGCGTCTACACATCTCTCGCTGAGGAAAAGCAGGTTCCCGTGGTGCCGTTCTTTCTGGAAGGCGTCGGTGGCGTGCCGGGAATGATGCAGCCGGATGGAATACATCCCGCCGCGACTGCTCAGGTCAAAATGCTGGATAACGTCTGGCCCATCCTGGAGCCCCTGCTTTAAGAACGGGGATCGGGCTTTTCCAGCAGAGCCCTTTCGGCTAAGGTTGCGCCCCCGTTTTGGAGCCTTAGATGCCGCGTTCCTCCTGGTCCTTGCATGCCTATTATTTGATCGAGCCTGATGAGCAGCTCGATCTGTTCGCCTGCCGTGAAGTGCTCTTGCATCTCGTCGGCCGTCAATTGGAGTTGGGTGGCCAAGCCGACCGCACCCTGTGCGGAGGTTTGTTACCGGCCCAGCCACGCTGGGTCGAATTGAGCCGACACAGATTGCGCGATAGGCGGCTCTGTCCGGCATGCCGCGCGGCGCTGGAGGCACAGCGGCGCGGAGATTGTCTCGGCTGGTCGATTCCCTGGGTTCTTGGTTAAATGGGCCAATGCTGTACAATCTGCGATTTTTAGTGTCCTGCCCACGCCAAGGATTGTCCAAATGCTCCCGCGTGTTCGTGTCGTTGCTGGCTCTCTTTCTCTTTGCGCGCTGATTCTCAGTGCTCCCTCATCCGCGCTCGAATTCCCTCTGCCCCCGCCGGGCGAGGATGTCATCGGCGAGGTGCGCGTTATCAAGGCGCAGTACGAGGACACCTTTGCCGACATCGCCACGGCTAACGATCTCGGTTACTCTGAGATGGTATCGGCTAACCCCGGTGTCGATCCTTGGTTGCCTGGGGCCGGTACCGAGATCATTCTTCCGACACGATACATTCTGCCTCCCGGTCCGCGGGAAGGGGTCGTAATCAATCTGGCCGAGTACCGGATGTATTACTTCCCCAAAGACAAGAATGTGGTTTACACCTACCCTCTGGGAGTCGGACGCGAGGGATGGGGCTCGCCTCTCGGTGAGACTAAGGTCACCGGCAAGGTGGAGAACCCCGCTTGGTATCCGCCGGCCTCGATTCGCAAGGAGCATGCGGAAAACGGAGATCCTCTACCGACCGTGATCCCGCCGGGACCTGACAATCCTCTGGGGCCGGTCAAGATGACCCTTGGCTTCAATGGATATCTGATCCATGGCTCAAACAAGAAGTTCGGCATCGGTATGCAGGTCAGTCATGGCTGTTTCCGTATGTTGAATAACAATGCCGTGGAGCTCGCGAAAATGATTCCCGTGGGGACCAAAGTGAGAATTATCGATGAGCCCTATAAGTTCGGGGTCTCGGAAGGGAAGGTTTATCTGGAGGTGCATCCTCCTCTGCGGGAGCAGGACAAAGCCAATTCGGTGGTGGACAAGCATGCCGCGTTGGTCAACAAATTGCTGAAGAGCAATCTGCCGGATCAGCGGCGCCTGGATTGGGAGGTGGTGCGCGAAGTCGTAGCTGCCGAAGACGGATTGCCTGTGGATGTGACCGGTCCCGATTCCGGGATAGCCAGTAGCCCTGTAACGGAGTTCTAATCACTTTCCCGCTCTTGCCGGAGAGGGCTCCAGCCTTCTTCGGTTCTTCAGTGGTTGCAGTAATCTGTAGGCAATAAAAAAGCCGACCCTATCGGGTCGGCTTTTTTCGTCTCGGAAGAGACAATTATTTGCGGCTGGCTTTTTCCAGCATGCGCAGGGCGCGCTCGTTGGCTTCGTCAGCGGTTTGCTGAGCGTTTTGAGCGGCAGCCAGGGCTTCGTCAGCTTTGCGGTAGGCTTCGTCAGCACGAGCCTGAGCGCGAGCAGCTGCATCTTCGGTAGCGGTGATGCGAGCTTCGGTTTCTTTGGAGGCGCTGCTGCAGCCGGTAGCCAGGATGGCGGCCAGAGTCAGAGCAGAAATTTTCAGAACGTTGTTCATCATAATCCCCTTTTAAGGTGGGCTTTCAATTAAAAAAGCAATTTCCCATGAGTGGGAAATTAGCCGAGCTACATAGTACCTATAACTTTTAGTAAGTAAACTGAGTCGGAGCACGAGGCGGCTGTTTTTTTCTCTCTGAAGCGGAATTTCTTCTATTTTGTATAAAAAATATCCAATTTCTCAGTTGCTTAGAGGCCTATCAAGCTTTGCGCGTCAGTAATAACCCTGCTGCTCATCAGTTCATCGGGCATGTTGCATAAAGGCGAGTTACACAAAAAGCGTAATGTTTTGCAAGTTGTGGGAAGGGATGTGCAGACTGTTCCATCCTATTGTAAAGAACGCTAAGGTACGGGCATATCAGGATCTGTAGAGGGAGACGTGATGAGCGAGGCGTTATCCATCCATCATGACCGGGCAGGGCATCAATTCGAAGCTGTGGTGGACGGGCATCGCGCCTATCTGGCCTATATGGATCTGGGCAAGCAGACTCTGGATATCTATCGCACTTACGTGCCGATTTCGCTGCGTGGCCGAGGAATAGCGGCGGCCTTGGCGGCGGAGGCTTTGGATTATGCGGAACGTATGGGCTATACGGTGATTCCTTCCTGTTCCTATGTAGAGCGCTATATCGAGCGTCAGCAACGGGAAGCTCAGAAGGGTTGTTAAAGCAAAACGCCGGGTATACCCGGCGTTTTGCTTGATGTCAGATTTTCTGGCGTTTGGGCAAGATGTTCTTGATCTTGTCATGCATGCTGCGCACCGCTTTGACGGTGGTATCCCAATCGATACAGGCGTCAGTGACCGAGACACCGTATTTCAAATCGTCCAAGTTGCTCGGGATCGACTGGTTGCCCCAGCCGAGATTGCTTTCCACCATCAAGCCGACTACGGAGGTATTGCCCTCGATGATCTGGTGCGCAATATTGTCGATGACGAGGGACTGCAGAGACGGATCCTTGTTGGAGTTGGCGTGGCTGCAGTCCACCATGATATTGGGGCGTATGCCGGCTTTTCTCAGTTCCTGCTCGCACAGAGCGACACTCACCGAGTCGTAATTCGGTTTGCCGTTGCCGCCGCGCAGGACCACATGTCCATAGGCATTGCCGCGAGTGGTAACGATGGAGACGCTGCCCTGCTGGTTGATGCCGAGGAAGCGGTGCGGCCTGGATACGGACTGCAGGGCGTTGATGGCTACGGTCAGGCTGCCATCGGTGCCATTCTTGAAGCCGACGGCCGAGGACAGTCCGGAAGCCATCTCCCGGTGTGTCTGGGACTCCGTGGTGCGCGCGCCAATCGCGGACCAACTGAACAGATCCTGAAGGTATTGCGGGGAAATCGGGTCCAAGGCTTCGCCAGCGGTCGGTAAACCCATTTCGGCCAGATCCAGCAGCAACTGGCGACCTATATGTAGACCGTCCTGCATCTTGAACGAGTCATCCAGGTATGGGTCGTTGATCAGCCCTTTCCAGCCAACGGTGGTGCGCGGCTTCTCGAAATAGACCCGCATCACCAGGAAGAGGCTGTCGGAGACTTCTTCTGCCAGGACCTTCAGGCGCTCCGCATACTCGTGCGCTGCCTTGACGTCATGGATCGAGCAGGGGCCGACGACGACGAAAAGTCGATGGTCCTTGCCGTCAAGAATGTTGCAGATCACCTCACGGCCATGGGCCACAGTGCGCATGGCTGCGTCGGTCAGCGGAATTTCACGCTTGAGCGCTTCCGGAGTGATCAGTGGGTCATTGGATACGACATTGAGATCGTTGATTGGTAAATCGGCCATCAGGGTACTCGGTAAGTCACAGCATCCGCCGCCAGCATCCTGCGCAGCGGACCACTGAAAGTGAGGCATCGGTGAAGCTAGCACCTTAACGCGTAATGCGCGGCGCCGACAATGGGCATTTCTAACGCAGGCGGAGTGCGCCTGCGTCAGATGGGCATGGCGAATTCGGCGGCGTGTTGTGTGACCCACTCTTGGGCGACGGACTCGATGGGCAAGCGTTCGCCCAGCTCCCTCTCGCGTTGGCGGCGATAATGCTCGATCTGGCAGATCTGCTCGGTCATGCGGGCGCGGAACTGGGTTTCCTCGTCGAGAAAGGCCACGCCAGTCAGATAGCCCTGTTGCACCTTGTGACACCAGATCACGACGCCCAGGTAACGGGCTTGTTCGCCTAGCACGGGGATTTGCAGCTCCACCGAGCAGCCGAATCGATAACTTCGCAAGGCAAAGCAGGCCAGACCACTGCGACTGACACTATGCAGCCAGTGTCGGGGCAGGGATCCCTGCTTACGCCGGATCAGCTTCACCGGCATGTCGCTCGGATGGCGAAAGAATCTGATGGGGGTTGGAGCCGAGGGCTTCCAGTCCGCAGCCGGCATTCGCACGACTATCGCCGAGTCCGGTTGTTGATTGTAGGTCGGGGCAGATGGCTCTGTTCTCGCGTGCTCGAACATAGGATGCTCCCGTTTGGAGGGTGGACTTACCTATATGGACCTGCGGATTGGTCGATTTGTTGTATCTGACACGGACACACGGTGCCTGTGCCTGGATAGGCGGTCTGATGGAGGTGCGGACTCCGGCACCTGATTTCCCGCTTGCCTCGCAAGTAGCATTTCTCCCTTTCGCGCCAGCATAGACAAGGCTGTTCCAGCTGAAGAGTGAATGCAGAAAAGCAAAAAGTGTCTAGCTTTATTCAATGAACTATCAATAATAGTTATAAGGCAGCCAGTTCTGCTATTTTGCGCTTTGAGGGGGGGGTTATGAAGCTTCAGCAACTGCGTTACATATGGGAAGTGGCCCATCACGACCTCAATGTTTCTGCCACCGCGCAAAGTCTGTACACCTCGCAACCCGGTATCAGCAAGCAGATCCGCCTCCTCGAAGACGAGCTGGGGGTAGAGGTGTTCGCTCGGAGTGGGAAGCATCTGACCCGGGTGACGCCGGCAGGTGAGCGGATCATCACGACCGCCGGTGAGATCCTGCGCAAGGTGGAGAGCATCAAACAGATCGCCCAGGAATTCTCCAACGAGAAAAAGGGCACGCTATCCATCGCCACGACCCACACTCAGGCCCGCTATGCGTTGCCCAAGGTGATCAGTGCCTTCATCAAGCAGTACCCGGACGTCGCCTTGCACATGCATCAGGGCACGCCGATGCAGATCGCCGAAATGGCTGCCGACGGAACGGTCGATTTTGCGATTGCCACCGAAGGGCTCGAATTGTTCAGCGATCTGATCATGATGCCCTGTTATCGCTGGAACCGGTGTGTGGTAGTGCCTCATGGTCATCCTTTGACCAAATTGCCCAAATTGACGCTGGAAGCGGTGGCGGAATACCCGATCGTGACCTACGTCTTCGGTTTCACCGGGCGTTCCAAGTTGGACGAGGCTTTCAGCAATCGCGGCCTGGTGCCGAAGGTGGTGTTCACCGCTGCTGATGCCGACGTCATCAAGACTTACGTGCGGCTCGGGCTCGGCGTGGGGATCGTGGCGCGGATGGCCGTGGATGAGAAACTCGATAGCGATCTGGTGGCCCTGGACGCCAGCGATCTATTCGCTTCCAGCGTAACCAAGATCGGTTTCCGGCGGGGGACTTTCCTGCGCGGATTCATGTGCGACTTCATCCAGCAGTTTGCCCCGCACCTCACGCGCGACGTTTTGACCAAGGCCATGCAATGTCATAACAAGGCCGAGCTGGATGAGCTTTTCGAGGGCGTGGAGCTGCCGGTTTATTGAGGCTCGGCTAAGCCCGGCGACTGAGTGGGGCCGCTCGCTTCAGCGAGCGGCCTGCGCTCTCTCCCGGAGTATGAAGTCAGCCCTTGGCAATCAGATTGCCGGCATGCAGGCCGCACTCCTTGTGGGCTTCTTCTTCCCACCACCAGCGACCTTCGCGCTCGTGCTGGTTGGGCAGTACCGGGCGGGTGCAGGGTTCGCAGCCGATGCTGATATAGCCTCGCTCGTGCAGGGCGTTGTAGGGGATTTCCAGCATACGGATATAGCCCCACACTTCCTCGCTGGTCATCTGCGCGAGAGGATTGAATTTGTACAGAGGCTTATCCGGTTGCGAGAACGCACTATCCAGCTCGATGATGGCGACCTGGCTGCGCGTTCCCGGGCTCTGGTCGCGCCGTTGCCCCGTTGCCCAGGCACCGATGGTGGACAGCTTGCGTTTGAGCGGCTCGATCTTGCGAATCCCGCAGCACTCGCCATGGCCATCCTTATAGAAGCTGAATAGGCCTTTTTCCGTGACCAGAGGTTGGAGCAAGGCGGGGTCCGGAGAGAGAATTTCGATGGTGAGGCCGTAATGCTCGCGAACTCGCTCGATGAAGCGATAGGTTTCGGCATGGAGACGGCCGGTGTCCAGGCTGAAGACCTTCACGTTCTTGTTCAGCTTCCAGGCCATGTCCACCAGGACCACATCTTCGGCTCCGCTGAAGGAAATCCATAGGTCGTCGCCAAACTGCTCGAAGGCGAACTCCAGGATTTCCTGGGGCGATTTGCCAGCATAGGCAGTCGCCAGTTCAGTGGCATTCAAGGCTTGATTCATCGGGCTGACTTCCTTTGGCACGCAGATTGTTCAGAGCCGCGGATGTTAGCAAAGTGGGAATTATGCCGCTAAATAGCCAATTATGAGCCGATAGTTCTATTTTGTTATAAAGGTTTCTCAAGGCCTTCCAGCGTATCCATGAGGGTTTTCACCTTGGTAATGGATTCCTGGTATTCCGCCTCCCAGTCCGAGTCGGCGACGATGCCGCCGCCCCCCCAACAGCTGACCTTGCCATCCTTGACCAGTAGGGTGCGGATGGTGATCGAGCTGTCCATCTCTCCTCGGACGTCCAGATAGAACAGCGAGCCGCAGTAGATGGATCGGCGTGTCGGTTCCAGCTCATCGATTATCTGCATGGCGCGGATTTTCGGTGCGCCGGTGATCGAACCTCCCGGAAAGCTGCCGGCGATCAGGTCCAGCGCGTCCTTGCCGCTGTCGAGGGTTCCGACAACCGAACTGACCAGATGATGGACGTTCGGGTAGCTCTCCAAGGCGAAGAGCTCGGGTACCCGGACCGTCCCGGCCCGGCAGCTACGGCTGAGATCGTTGCGTAACAGATCGACGATCATTAGGTTTTCCGCTCTGTCTTTGCTGCTACCGAGAAGCTCGTCGGCGAATGCCTGGTCCTCTTGGGCGGTGCGCCCGCGCGGGCGGGTGCCCTTGATCGGTCGGGTTTCCACCTGGCCACGGTTGACGCGCATGAAACGCTCGGGTGACAGGCTGAGGATGGCGCTGCCATCGCCCAGGCTCTGGAAGCCGGCGAAGGGCGTGGGACAGGCGTTGCGCAGAGCCAGATAGGCAGCCCAAGGGGCGCCCTGGCAGGTGGCCTGGAAGCGCTGGGTGAAGTTCACCTGGTAGCAGTCCCCGGCCCGGATATAGGCCTGAATGCGTTCGATGGCCTGGCGATAGTGACCGCGCTCCAGGTCTGCGGTGAAAGTGGCGGTCAATCGGAGGGGGGCGTCGGGAGCGGTGGGGGTATCTCGACTGTCGCTGAACAGCAGCCGTAGGCGTTTCCGCTCTTCCTCGTCCAATTTCGGGTGGAAGACCAGTTGAGTGGTTTGACGCTGATGATCGCTGATGAGCGCCCAGGCATAGAGGCCCACGCAGGCATCGGCCAAACCGAGGTCGTCTGCCGCATTGGCGCTCAGGCGTTCGAGGCGCCGGCCGAAGTCATACGAGAGGTAACCCATCAGTCCTCCGGCGAAAGGCAGCTCTTCCATAGCCTCATGTTCGCCCGAGCCCATGTCTTCAATAGCGAGGCGCAAGCGCTGGAGAAATTCCTGGCCGGACTCCCCGGGGGTAGGGGTGAATTGAACGAGCGGCCAGGCGCTGAGGAGGTCGTAGCGCCCCCGCTGGGCTGTCGGTCGGCCACTGTCGAAGAGGATCGCGCCGGGGGCATGGCGGATGCGCTCGAAATACGGGGTGGGGTCGGGATTATAGGGAATAGGGTGGATGAGACTGCTGGTGGGCATTGGCGTATACGGAAATGAGGATTGGCCGATTGTAGATCGGATAAGCGCGAGCCGGGAGCCTGCGGGCCCTGAATGTGAGGATGGGAATTGTGCGGGGGCAGGCTCACCTTCGATGAGCCTGCGAGCGGGAGTCAGCTGGCGGGGGTGGTTGGTACGTGGCCGAACTGCTGCTGGGAAAAGCGGACGCGCTCTTCCGGGGTTTCCTTGATGCCCTGTTTAGCCAGCTCTTCCAGACGGGCCTCCACCGCATGGGTTCGAAGCGCCAGGCCGCAGTTGTTGGCGATCTGGATATTGAGACCGGGACGGGCGTTGAGCTCGAGGATGAGAGGGCCCTTGTCCTTGTCCAGTACCATGTCGACGCCGATATAGCCGAGGCCGCAGAGCTCATGGCAGCCGGCTGCCAGCTTCATGAAGCCGTCCCAGTTGGGCAACTGAACGCCGTCCACCGCGTTGGTGGTGTCCGGGTGCTTGGCGATCTTTTGGTTCAGCCAGGTGCCGCGCAGCGTTATGCCGGTGGCCAAGTCGACCCCTACGCCGATCGCGCCCTGGTGCAGGTTGGCCTTGCCATTGGACTGACGGGTCGGCAGGCGCAGCATGCCCATCACCGGGTAGCCCATCAGGACGATGATGCGGATGTCCGGTACCCCTTCGTAGCTGATGCTCTTGAAGATCGGGTCCGGGGTCACCCGGTATTCGATCAGGGCTCGGTCGCGCCCGCCGCCCAACGAATAGAGGCCGGAAAGAATGCTGGAGATCTGCTGTTCGATTTCCTCGTGGCTGATGATCTTGCCGGAAACGGTCTTGAAGCGCCCCTCGAAACGGTCGGCGATGACGAGAATGCCATCGCCCCCGGCGCCCTGCGCCGGCTTGATCACGAAGTCATTGTGGCCGGCGATGATCTCGTCGAGCTTGTCGATTTCCTTCTCGGTCGAGATGATCCCGTACATCTCCGGCACGTGGATGCCGGCCTTGATGGCGCGCTCCTTGGTCAGGATCTTGTCATCCACTATCGGGTACAGGCTGCGTTTGTTGTACTTCAGCACGTAGTCCGCATTGCGTCGGTTGATGCCCATGATGCCCTTGGCTTCCAGGGCCTTCCAGGTCTTCCAGAGGTTCATCATCGGCTCAGTCCTTCAGGAAGGCTTTGAAGCGGAACAGCTCGGTCAGGCGGTAGCCGCGATAGCGACCCATCGCCAGCATGAAGCCCACCAGAATCAGCAGCACGGTCGGGAAGGTGAACACGAAGTAGGTCAGCTGGGGGATGTTCATCAGCATGTGGGCCAGCGAGGCAGCGATGAGGGTGCCCAGTGCCACCTTGAAAGCATGGCCGCCGCCACGCTCTTCCCAGGTGATCGACAGGCGTTCGATGGTCATGGTCAGGATCACCATCGGGAACAGGGCTACCGACAGGCCGCGCTCGAGGCCGAGCTTGTGGCTCAGCAGGCTGATGACCGCGATCAGCACCACGACGAAGGTCAACACCACGGATAGGCGCGGCAGCATCTGCAGCTTGAGGTGCTCCAGATAGGAGCGCAGCGACAGGCCGAGGGCGGTGATCAGGGTGAACAGGATGATGCCGAAGCCGACCTGGGTTTCACGGAACGCCAGGGCGATCAGCACCGGCGTGAAGGTCCCTAGGGTCTGGATGCCGATCAGGTTGCGTAGAATCAGGATCACCAGCACTCCGATGGGGATCATGATCATGATCTGGTAGGTCTGCTGGGTTTCCAGCGGCAGTCCGTAGAGGGTGTATTCGAGGAAATCCGCATCGGTGTTCTGGTCGGTCATCTTGGCCAGACCGATGGCGTTCATCTCGCTGTTGTTGAGGGTGAAGCTGACCTGGGCTGACTTGCCCCCTTCGACGCTCACGAGGGGCTCATCACCGCTCCACCAGATCAGGCGGTCGGCTGGCAGGCCTTGTTCGCCGGTGTCGGGGTTGAAATACAGCCACTTCTGCCCGTTGAAGCTGCGCAGCCAGAGCTCGGGGCGGACAGCCTGATCGGCGATCAGGCGCAGGGTATGCACGCGCTCCATCGGTACGTGAGCGATGGACAGCAGTAGCTCGATGATCCGGGCCTTGTTGCCGGTGGAGGTGTCGCCTGCCATCAGCAGCTTGACGTTGTCGTCGTTGAGGTTGTTGACGCGCTTGATCGCCTCGCCGATGAAGGTTTCCACGTCCGCCGAATGTTCGCGGATCGGTGCCAGCAAGGCTTCGGCAGCGACCTTCTCGGCCCCTTCGAGCGGAATGCTCTCGCGGAACATGGGGCCTTCGGGCTTGGGTTGATCGCCGCTGTAGCGCTTGGTCAGCGCCAGGCGGTAGTAGAGGGTCTGCTCGCCCTTGGCGCGCCGGGCCGACCAGGTTACCCGGCGGTTGCCCTCCACCTGGTTGACGCTCACGCCGTAGTTGTTCGAAATGAAGCTCTCGTTGAGGCTGACGTAGTCCTGGGTCAGCGGCGGAACGAACATCTGAACCTTCACGGGCTCGCGGGGATTGGCCTGAAACTCGACGCGAGCGTCGATGTTCCACAGATCGTCGGTCTCATCCTCGGTGACCGGAATGCCCAGGACGAAGATCTGATAGGCCGTGACCAGAACACCCAGGCTGACCAGCAGGATGATCAGGATTTTCAGATGAAGGTTGAGAGCGCGCATGCGTATTACTCGGCGGGGTTTGCGTCTGTGGCGCAGTCGGGTTTGCCCGCTGCGTATTTAGTGCTCGGATCGACCAGGGCACCGAAGAGGCTGAGCGCGTCGGAGCCGATCAAAAGCGGGTATTGGAAGGCGCTGCGGTCGGTCAGGTTCACCTCGATGCTGCGCAGGCGTTTGCCCATGCATACGTCGAGCTTTATGACCGGGCGGGCCGTGTAGGTCTTGTCCTCTTCCGGGTCATAGTCGCCGGAGCGACGCTTTATCTTGCTGATGCGTGCCAGCGGACGCTCGATGAGGTGCGTCTTCTTGTCATCGATGGCCAGATAGAATCGAACCCAGGTCTGGTCGTCTCGCTTGAAACGCTTGATGTCGCGTGCGCTGAGCGAGGCGGTTTGGGCTCCTGTATCCAGCTTCGCTGTAACCGCCTGGCTCAATTCGGGTAGCCAGACCTGTTCGTTCAATCCGTAGGTGGTCTTCTCGCCGGCGTGGGGTAGGCCGGGCATGAGCAGCAGGCAGGCGAGCAATGCTGTGAGCTGGAATCTCATAAGTCCTGTAGGCGTGTCGCTATCAGCAGGCCAGGCCTATCTATGTCGGACGGATCCAGCAGCCTGGCACGATGGTTCTGGCCAGTACGTGCGGCCGGCATTCTAGCACGGCTTTTATTGGACGAAAGGTTAGTGCCCGATTTACGTGACGCGTCTGTGAAGAAGTTATAGTGTCGACAATCTATCTGGAATTGTTTGACAGTTTAAGCCTTATATCCTAATTTCTGGCCAGTGACTTTCAGAAGTGTCGACAATATGCGCGAAGCCACCATTTCGCCAAGCTCACTGCAGCATGACTCCGAAACGCTCTCGGAACATGTCTTCCGCTGTATCCAGGCCGCGATAGTGCGGGGGGAGATCGCTCCGGGCAGCAAGATCTCCGAACCCGAACTGGCTCGCACCTACGGCATCAGCCGTGGTCCCTTGCGGGAGGCCATACACCGCCTGGAAGGGCAGAAACTGCTGGTGCGGGTGCCGCATGTGGGCGCCAGGGTGGTTTCTCTCAGTCCTCAGGAACTGATCGAGCTGTACGAAATCCGCGAGTCCCTGGAGGGCATGGCATGCCGGCTGGCTGCCGAGCGGATGGGACTGGCCGAGCTGGACGAGCTGCGCAGGGTGCTAGATACCCATGAGCGGGACGAGGCCTTCCAGGCCGGTCGCGGCTACTACCAGCAGGAAGGCGACTTCGATTTCCATTACCGGATCATCCAGGGCAGCGGCAACCAGACGCTGGTGCGCATGCTTTGCGGAGAGATGTATCAACTGGTGCGCATGTATCGCATCCAGTTCTCCTCCATGCCCAATCGGCCTCGCCAGGCCTTCCACGAACATCACCGAATTCTCGATGCCATCGCCGACCGTGACGGCGAACTGGCCGAGCTCCTGATGCGGCGCCATATCGCCGCCTCAAAACGCAACATCGCGCGCCACTTCCAGGGCGCCTCTACCCAGACCGCCACGCAACGAGGTAAGTCATGACCAAGAAGACTCCCGGCCAGCTGTTCCGCGAAGCCATCGCCAACGAGCATCCGCTGCAAGTGATCGGCGCGATCAACGCCAACCACGCGCTGCTGGCCAAACGCGCCGGTTTCAAGGCGATCTACCTGTCCGGTGGTGGTGTGGCCGCCGGCTCGCTGGGTCTGCCTGACCTGGGCATCAACACCTTGGACGACGTGCTGACCGACGTGCGCCGCATCACCGACGTCTGCGACCTGCCGCTGCTGGTGGACATCGACACCGGCTTCGGTCCCAGCGCCTTCAACATCGAGCGTACCGTCAAGAGCCTGATCAAGGCCGGCGCCGCTGCCGCCCACATCGAGGACCAGGTCGGCGCCAAGCGTTGCGGCCACCGTCCGGGCAAGGAAATCGTCTCCTGCGAGGAGATGGTCGATCGCGTCAAGGCAGCTGCCGGCGCCAAGACCGATCCGGACTTCTTCCTGATCGCGCGTACCGACGCCATCCAGGCCGAGGGCGTGGACGCCGCCATCGAGCGCTGCCAGCGCTACGTCGAGGCCGGTGCCGACGGCATCTTCGCCGAGGCGGCCTACGACCTGCCGACCTACAAGCGCTTCGTCGATGCACTGCAGGTGCCGGTGCTGGCCAACATCACCGAGTTCGGCGCCACCCCGCTGTTCTCGCGCGACGAGCTGGCCTCGGTCGGCGTGGCCATCCAGCTCTATCCGCTGTCCGCCTTCCGTGCCGCCAACAAGGCTGCCGAAGCCGTCTACACCTCGATCCGCCAGAACGGCCATCAGAAGGAAGTCGTCGATCTGATGCAGACCCGTGCGGAGCTGTACGACCGCATCGGCTACCACGCCTTCGAGCAGAAGCTCGACGCGCTGTTTGCAGCCAAGAAATGACCGACACCCGGGCCGGCCTGTGCAGGGCCGGCTCCGGGTACAGAACAAGAGAAACACTCAACCGGATTTAGGAGAACCGAGCGATGAGCTCTACCGCAGAAACCACCACCGTCGGCTTCAAGCCGAAGAAGTCCGTGGCCCTGAGTGGCACCGCCGCAGGCAACACCGCCCTGTGTACCGTTGGTCGCAGCGGCAATGACCTGCACTACCGCGGCTATGACATCCTCGATGTCGCCACCACCTGCGAATTCGAAGAGATCGCCCACCTGCTGGTGCACGGCAAGCTGCCGACCGTGCCGGAGCTGGCGGCCTACAAGGCCAAGCTCAAGTCCCTGCGCGGCCTGCCGGCCGGCGTGAAGGCAGCCCTCGAGCAGCTGCCACCCTCGGCCCACCCGATGGACGTGATGCGTACCGGCGTGTCCGTGCTCGGCTGCCTGTCGCCGGAGAAGGACGACCACAACCATCCGGGCGCCCGCGACATCGCCGACAAGCTGATGGCTTCCCTGGGCTCCATGCTGCTGTACTGGTACCACTTCAGCCACAACGGCAAGCGCATCGAAGTGGAGACCGACGACGACTCCATCGGCGGCCACTTCCTGCATCTGCTGCACGGCGAGAAGCCGCGCGACTCCTGGGTCCGCGCCATGCACACCTCGCTGATCCTCTACGCGGAGCACGAGTTCAACGCTTCGACCTTCACCTCCCGAGTGATCGCCGGCACCGGCTCCGACATGTTCTCCTGCATCACCGGCGCCATCGGCGCCCTGCGTGGTCCGAAGCACGGCGGCGCCAACGAGGTGGCCTTCGAGATCCAGAAACGCTACGACAACCCGGAAGAGGCCGAGGCCGACATCCGTGCCCGCGTCGAGCGCAAGGAAGTCGTGATCGGCTTCGGCCACCCGGTGTACACCGTCGCCGACCCGCGCAACAAGGTGATCAAGGAAGTCGCTCGCGAACTCAGCGTCGAGCAGAACAACACCAAGATGTACGACATCGCCGAGCGTCTCGAGAGCGTGATGTGGGAAGTCAAGAAGATGTTCCCCAACCTCGACTGGTTCAGCGCCGTCAGCTACCACATGATGGGCGTGCCCACCGCCATGTTCACTCCGCTGTTCGTGATCGCCCGTACTTCCGGCTGGTCGTCGCACGTCATCGAGCAGCGCATCGACGGCAAGATCATTCGCCCGAGCGCCAACTACGTCGGTCCGGAAAACCTCAAATTCGTCCCGCTCCGGGAGCGTCAGTAACATGAATAGCCAATACCGCAAGCATCTGCCGGGCACCCAGCTGGACTACTTCGATACCCGCGAAGCGGTCGAGGCCATCCAGCCTGGCGCCTATGACAAGCTGCCCTACACCTCCCGCGTGCTGGCCGAGCAGCTGGTGCGCCGCTGCGAGCCGGCCGCGCTGACCGACTCGCTGAAGCAGATCATCGAGCGCAAGCGCGATCTGGACTTCCCGTGGTACCCGGCCCGCGTGGTCTGCCATGACATCCTTGGCCAAACCGCGCTGGTCGACCTGGCCGGTCTGCGCGACGCCATCGCCGAGCAGGGTGGCGACCCGTCGAAGGTCAACCCGGTGGTGCCGACCCAGCTGATCGTCGACCACTCGCTGGCCGTGGAAGCGCCGGGCTTCGATCCGGATGCCTTCGAGAAGAACCGTGCCATCGAGGATCGCCGTAACGCCGACCGCTTCGACTTCATCAACTGGACTCGCACCGCGTTCAAGAACGTCGACGTGATTCCGGCCGGCAACGGCATCATGCACCAGATCAACCTGGAGAAGATGTCGCCGGTGATCCAGGCCCGCGAAGGCGTAGCCTTCCCGGACACCTGCGTGGGTACCGACTCGCACACCCCGCACGTCGACGCGCTCGGCGTGATCGCCATCGGCGTCGGCGGCCTGGAAGCCGAAACCGTGATGCTCGGCCATCCGTCCATGATGCGTCTACCCGACATCGTCGGCGTCAAGCTGACCGGCAAGCGCCAGCCCGGCATCACCGCCACCGACATCGTCTTGGCTCTGACCGAGTTCCTGCGCAAGGAGCGCGTGGTGGGTGCTTACGTCGAGTTCTTCGGCGAGGGTGCCGACAGCCTGTCGATCGGCGACCGCGCGACCATCTCCAACATGTGCCCGGAGTACGGCGCCACCGCGGCGATGTTCTACATCGACCAGCAGACCATCGACTACCTCAAGCTGACCGGTCGCGAGCCGGAGCAGGTCGCCCTGGTCGAGCAGTACGCTAAGACCACCGGCCTGTGGGCTACAGCTCTGCAAGGCGCCGAGTACGAGCGCGTGCTGGAGTTCGACCTGTCCACCGTCGTGCGCAACATGGCCGGGCCGAGCAATCCGCACCGTCGCCTGCCGACCTCCGCCCTGCACGAGCGCGGTATCGCCGACGAGGCCAAGCTGGCCGAGGCCCGTGCCGAGGAGGCCGAAGGCCTGCTGCCGGACGGCGCGGTGATCATCGCCGCCATCACCAGCTGCACCAACACCTCCAACCCGCGCAACGTGATCGCCGCAGGCCTGCTGGCCAAGAAGGCCAACGAGTTGGGGCTGGTGCGCAAGTCGTGGGTGAAGACCTCCTTCGCCCCTGGCTCCAAGGTCGCCAAGCTGTACCTGGAAGAGGCCGGCCTGCTGTCGGAGCTGGAGAAGCTGGGCTTCGGCATCGTCGCTTACGCCTGCACCACCTGTAACGGCATGTCCGGCGCCCTGGATCCGAAGATCCAGCAGGAAATCATCGACCGCGACCTGTACTCTACCGCCGTGCTGTCCGGCAACCGCAACTTCGACGGCCGCATCCACCCGTACGCCAAGCAGGCCTTCCTGGCCTCGCCGCCGCTGGTGGTCGCCTACGCCCTGGCCGGCACCGTGCGCTTCGACATCGAGCAGGACGCGCTGGGCTATGACAAGGACGGCAAGGCCATCACCCTGAAGGATCTGTGGCCGAGCGACGAGGAAATCGACGCCATTGTTGCCGCCAGTGTGAAGCCGGAGCAGTTTAAGCAGGTCTACATCCCGATGTTCGACCTGGGCAGCGTGGAAGAGGCGAAGAGCCCGCTGTACGACTGGCGCCCGATGTCCACCTACATCCGTCGTCCGCCGTACTGGGAAGGCGCGCTGGCCGGCGAACGTACCCTCAAGGGCATGCGTCCGCTGGCGATCCTGCCGGACAACATCACCACCGACCACCTGTCGCCGTCCAACGCGATCCTGGCGAACTCGGCAGCCGGTGAGTACCTGGCCAAGATGGGCCTGCCGGAGGAGGACTTCAACTCCTACGCCACCCACCGCGGCGACCACCTGACCGCGCAGCGCGCCACCTTCGCCAACCCGCAGCTGGTCAACGAGATGGCTGTGGTCGATGGCCAGGTGAAGAAGGGTTCGCTGGCCCGCGTCGAGCCGGAAGGCAAGGTCATGCGCATGTGGGAAGCCATCGAAACCTACATGAACCGCAAGCAGAACCTGATCATCGTCGCCGGCGCCGACTACGGTCAGGGCTCCTCGCGCGACTGGGCGGCCAAGGGTGTGCGTCTGGCCGGCGTGGAGGTGATCGTCGCCGAAGGCTTCGAGCGCATTCACCGTACCAACCTGGTCGGCATGGGCGTGCTGCCGGTCGAGTTCAAGCCGGGCACCACCCGCCTGACCCTGGGCCTCGACGGTACCGAGACCTACGACATCAAGGGCGAGCTATCGCCGCGCTGCGATCTGACCCTGGTCATCCATCGCAATAACGGTGAAGTGACCGAGGTCCCGGTGACCTGCCGTCTCGACACCGCCGCCGAGGTGAGCGTGTACAAGGCCGGCGGCGTGCTGCAGCGCTTCGCCAAGGACTTCCTCGGCCAGGCCTGAGGTGCCGTGCCGACCCGCTTCGCGTAGCGGGTCGGCAATTTGCGCATTACCACTTCCGAGCCGCCATCCGGCGGCTCGGCTTCATGAGGACGAGATTCCCATGGCTCACGTACCCCAGATCAAGATTCCCGCCACCTACATGCGCGGCGGTACCAGCAAGGGCGTGTTCTTCCGCCTGCAGGATCTGCCCGCGCCATGCCAGGTGCCGGGCGAAGCCCGCGACAAGCTGCTGCTGCGCGTGATCGGCAGCCCCGATCCGTACGGCCAGCAGATCGACGGCATGGGTGGCGCCACTTCCTCCACCTCCAAGACCGTGATCGTCGCCAAGAGCGAGCAGCCGGATCACGACGTCGACTACCTGTTCGGTCAGGTAGCGATCAACAAGGCGTTCGTCGACTGGTCCGGCAACTGCGGCAACCTGACCGCGGCGGTCGGCGCCTTCGCCATCAGCGGCGGTCTGGTCGATTCCTCGCGCATCCCGCAGAACGGCATCTGCACCGTGCGCATCTGGCAGAAGAACATCGGCAAGACCATCATCGCCCACGTGCCGATCACCAACGGCGAAGTGCAGGAAACCGGCGACTTCGAGCTGGACGGCGTGACCTTCCCGGCCGCCGAGGTGGTCATCGAGTTCATGGACCCGGCCGACGGCGACGGCTCGATGTTCCCCACCGGCAACGTGGTGGACGAGCTGGAAGTGCCGGGCATCGGCACCTTCAAGGCCACCATGATCAACTCCGGCATCCCGACCATCTTCCTCAACGCCGCCGATATCGGCTACACCGGCACCGAGCTGCAGAAGGACATCAACTCGGATGCCGAGGCGCTGGCGCGCTTCGAGACCATGCGTGCCTACGGTGCGCTGAAGATGGGCCTGATTTCGGATATCTCCGAAGCCGCCGCCCGTCAGCACACGCCGAAGATCGCCTTCGTCGCGCCGCCGGCTGACTACGTCGCCTCCAGCGGCAAGCAGATCAAGGCGGCGGACGTCGACGTGCTGGTGCGCGCGCTGTCGATGGGCAAGCTGCACCACGCCATGATGGGCACCGCCTCGGTCGCCATCGCCACTGCCGCGGCGGTACCGGGCACTCTGGTCAACCTGGCTGCAGGCGGCGGCCAGCGCGAGGCGGTCACCTTCGGCCATCCGTCCGGCACCCTGCGCGTCGGTGCGGCGGCCGAGATCGTCGACGGCGAGTGGACCGCCACCAAGGCGGTGATGAGCCGCAGCGCCCGCGTGATGATGGAAGGTTGGGTCCGGGTGCCCGGCGATACCTTCTGAGGCACCTGGCGCAACTCCCGCCAAGCCTCTGCTGTCGACTGGCAGCAGAGGCTTTTTGTTTCGGTGGCTAAGCTTTCTCTCACCCGTTGCCGGAGAAGCCCGCATGTCCGCCACCGTCGATCTCAATATCCGCCCCGATTACGACCGTGTCTTGCAGGATATAGCCGATTACGTTCTGGACTATCGGGTCGAGTCTGCCGAGGCGCTGAGCACTGCCCGCTACTGTCTGATGGACACCCTGGGATGCGGTCTTCTGGCGCTGCGCTTTCCCGAATGCACCAAGCATCTTGGTCCGATCGTCGAGGGTACGGTCGTGCCCCATGGCGCTCGGGTACCGGGTACCTGTTTTCGCCTCGACCCGGTGAAGGGCGCCTGGGACATCGGCTGCACCGTGCGTTGGCTGGATTACAACGACACCTGGCTGGCCGCCGAGTGGGGGCACCCGTCGGACAACCTCGGCGGCATTCTGGCTGTGGCCGATCATCTGTCGCAGAAGCGCGTGGCGGCGGGCGAGGCTCCACTGATGATGCGCGTCGTGCTGGAATCCATGATCAAGGCTCATGAGATCCAGGGCGTGATCGCCTTGGAGAATTCCTTCAACCGCGTCGGTCTCGACCACGTCCTGTTGGTCAAGGTGGCTTCCACTGCGGTGTGCGCCAAGCTGATGGGGGCCGATCGAGAGCAACTGCTTTCCGCTTTGTCGCATGCCTTCGTCGATGGTCAGGCGCTACGCACTTACCGCCATGCTCCGAATGCCGGTTCCCGCAAGTCCTGGGCCGCCGGCGATGCCTCCAGCCGAGGCGTGCGTCTGGCCGATATCGCCATGCGCGGCGAGATGGGGATACCCAGCGTACTGACGGCGCGGCAATGGGGGTTCTACGACGTGCTGTTCAGCCATACCAACAGTGACCTCGAAACCAAGCCGGCGGACAGGCGCCAGTTCAGCTTTTCGCAGGGCTACGGCACCTACGTGATGGAAAACGTGTTGTTCAAGATCAGCTTCCCGGCTGAATTTCATGGGCAAACCGCTTGCGAGGCTGCGGTCAGACTCTACTCGCAGGTCAGGGATCGGCTTCACGAGATCGCCAAGATTGTCATCACCACCCAGGAGTCGGCGATCCGCATCATCTCCAAGGTCGGCGAATTGACCAACCCGGCCGATCGGGACCATTGCGTCCAATACATGACCGCCGTCTCCCTGGCTTTCGGCAACCTCATGGCGGAGCACTATGAGGATGCGTTCCATGAGGCTCATCCGATCATCGACGAGCTACGCGCCAAGATGGAAGTCGTCGAGGACGAGCGTTATACGCGCGAATACCTCGAGGCGGACAAACGCTCCATCGCCAACGCCGTGCAGGTTTTCTTCCGGGACGGCAGCAGCACCGGGAAGGTCGCCGTTGAGTACCCGATCGGCCATCGGCGGCGCCGCGCCGAGGGCATCCCGCTGCTGGAGGAGAAGTTCAAGACCAATCTGTCCACTCGCTTCGTCGGACGACGCTGCGCGCAGCTTCTGGATCTATGCAGGGATCAGGTCGCGCTGGAACGTACCCCGGTTCACCGTTTCATGGATCTATTCATGATCTAGGGCACGAGGATCGGGCCCTGCGTGGGCCCGAGCGCATGGGGAACTACTTAAGGCGCCGTTCGACGCCTTTCTCGACGAGGATCTTCGCGGAAATCTCTTCCACGGAGAAATGGGTGGAGTTGAGGTGCGGTATGTTTTCCCGACGGAAGAGGTTCTCCACCTCGCGTACTTCGAATTCGCATTGGGCGAAACTCGAATAGCGGCTGTTGGGTTTGCGCTCGTTGCGGATGGCGGTCAAGCGTTCTGCGTCGATGGTCAGACCGAAGAGCTTGTCCCTGTAAGGCTTGAGAGCGTTCGGCAGCTGGAGACGCTCCATGTCTTCCTCGGTGAGTGGGTAGTTGGCTGCACGGATGCCGTACTGCATGGCCATGTAAAGGCAGGTGGGGGTTTTTCCGCAGCGGGAGACGCCGACCAGGATCAGATCGGCTTTGTCGTAGTAGTGGGTTCTGGCGCCGTCGTCGTTGTCCAGGGCGAAATTGACCGCCTCGATCCGCTCCATGTAGTTCGTGTTGTGGGTGATGGAATGCGACTTGCCCACCGTGTAGGAGGAATGGGACGTGAGTTCGTGCTCCAGCGGCGCCAGGAAGGTCGAGAAAATATCGATCATGAATCCATCGGACTCGGCCAGTACGTCGCGGATTTCCTGATTGACTATAGTGTCGAAGATGATCGGTCGAGCGCCATCCCGTTCGGCCGCCTGGTTGATTTGCTGCACCATGGCGCGCGCTTTTTCCGCAGTATCGATATACGGCCGGGTGAGCTTGGTGAAGGAAATGTTCTCGAATTGCGCCAACAGGCTCTGGCCGAGGGTTTCCGCAGTGATACCGGTACCGTCGGAAATGAAAAAAGCGGTTCGTTTCATGCGCCGTTGGCCTTAAGAAAAAGTCGTTAGATAAGCTATCATAGGCCAGGCAATGCCCGGCGCCCTCTGGCGCGGGGATTGTCACTCATTTCTATGGGGCAAGCCAGAATCGAGCGGGATGTCCGCCTGCGCTTGCTCTACCCCTAGTGGAGAATTCATCTTGGTAGAGTACGTAGTTTCCCTTGATAAGCTCGGTGTCCACGATGTGGAACGAGTAGGGGGCAAAAACGCATCCTTGGGCGAAATGATCAGCAATCTGTCTGGTGCCGGCGTGTCGGTTCCCGGCGGGTTCGCTACCACTGCCCAGGCCTACCGTGACTTCCTGGAACAGAGCGGCCTGAACGATCGCATTCACGCCGCACTCGATGCACTGGACGTGGACGATGTCAACGCGCTGGCGAAGACGGGCGCGCAGATTCGCCAGTGGGTGATGGAGGCCGAGTTCCCGGCGCAACTCGATGCCGATATCCGCAAGGCCTTCGCCGAAATGTCGAGCGGTAACGAGCACATGGCGGTTGCGGTGCGTTCTTCCGCTACCGCTGAAGACCTGCCGGATGCATCGTTCGCCGGCCAGCAGGAAACCTTCCTGAATATTCGCGGTGTCGACAACGTCATTCGTGCGACCAAGGAAGTGTTCGCGTCTCTGTTCAACGACCGTGCGATCGCCTATCGCGTCCACCAGGGCTTCGACCACAAGCTGGTTGCCCTGTCGGCTGGCGTGCAGCGCATGGTGCGCTCGGAAACCGGCACGGCCGGGGTGATGTTCACCCTGGACACCGAATCGGGCTTCCGTGAAGTGGTGTTCATCACCGGTGCCTACGGTCTTGGCGAAACGGTTGTGCAGGGCGCCGTGAACCCCGATGAGTTCTATGTCCACAAGCCGACTCTGGAAGCGGGCCGTCCGGCCATCCTGCGTCGCAACCTGGGCAGCAAAGCGATCAAGATGGTTTATGGCGAGGAGGCGAAAGCCGGCAGGTCGGTGAAAACCGTTGAAGTGGACCGTGCCGATCGCGCCCGCTTCTGCGTCACCGACGAGGAGGTCTCCGACCTGGCCCGCCAGGCGCTGATCATTGAAAAGCACTACGGTCGCCCGATGGATATCGAATGGGCGAAGGATGGCGACGATGGCAAGCTCTATATCGTCCAGGCCCGTCCCGAAACCGTGAAGAGCCGCGCTAGCGCCACCGTCATGGAGCGCTACCTGCTGAAGGAGAAGGGCAATGTCCTGGTCGAAGGCCGTGCCATCGGCCAGCGTATCGGCGCCGGTCCGGTCAAGGTGATCCATGACATCGCCGAGATGGACAAGGTTCAGCCGGGCGACGTGCTGGTGTCCGACATGACCGACCCCGACTGGGAGCCGATCATGAAGCGTGCCAGCGCCATCGTCACCAACCGTGGCGGCCGTACCTGCCATGCGGCGATCATCGCCCGCGAATTGGGCATCCCGGCAGTGGTCGGTTGCGGCAACGCCACCCAGGTTCTGAAGGACGGTCAGGGCGTCACCGTGTCCTGCGCCGAGGGCGATACCGGCTATATTTTCGAAGGCCAACTGGGCTTCGATGTCCGCAAGAACTCCATCGACGCGATGCCGCAGTTGCCGTTCAAGATCATGATGAACGTCGGCAACCCGGATCGCGCCTTCGATTTCGCCCAGCTGCCGAACGAGGGCGTCGGCCTGGCTCGCCTGGAGTTCATCATCAACCGTATGATCGGCGTGCACCCCAAGGCGCTGCTGAATTTCGCCAGCCTGCCGGCCGACATCAAGACCAGCGTCGAGAAGCGGATCGCCGGTTACGACGATCCAGTCGGTTTCTACGTCGAGAAGCTGGTAGAAGGGATCAGCACCCTGGCCGCAGCCTTCTGGCCGAAGAAGGTCATCGTGCGCATGTCGGACTTCAAGTCCAACGAGTATGCGAACCTGATCGGCGGCAAGCTCTATGAGCCGGAAGAAGAGAACCCCATGCTCGGCTTCCGCGGTGCTTCCCGTTACATCAGCGAATCCTTCCGGGACTGCTTCGAGCTCGAGTGCCGGGCTATGAAGAAGGTTCGCAATGAGATGGGGCTGACCAACGTCGAGATCATGATTCCCTTCGTTCGTACGCTGGGCGAGGCCAATCAGGTGGTCGATCTGCTCGCCAGTCATGGCCTCAAGCGTGGCGAGAATGGCCTGCGCGTGATCATGATGTGCGAATTGCCCTCCAACGCGCTGCTGGCTGATGAGTTCCTCGAATATTTCGATGGCTTCTCCATCGGTTCCAACGACCTGACCCAGCTGACGCTGGGACTGGATCGGGACTCGGGCATCGTCGCCCATCTGTTCGACGAGCGTAATCCGGCCGTGAAGAAACTGCTGGCCAATGCGATCCAGGCTTGCAAGAAGGCAGGCAAGTATGTCGGCATCTGCGGTCAGGGGCCTTCCGATCATCCGGATCTGGCCAAGTGGCTGATGGAGCAGGGGATCGACAGCGTTTCGTTGAATCCGGACTCGGTTCTGGATACTTGGTTCTTCCTGGCCGAAGGCCAGGCGAGCGCCTGAGGTCGTATCGGTCCGCTTGTATCGTGAAAAAGGGCGGTTCTATCCGCCCTTTTTCATATCTCTCGCCTTCTCTGGGAATCAGCCGTTTGGTCACGCTCGCCGGATGGCTAGGATGATTCAAAAATAACAAGGATCCATTCAAGGCAGAGGCAGAGGAGCTGCGCATGATGCTCGATCAACCGCTGAGTCCATGGAAGTAGGCATCGTCGCACCCTCAGGATACGTTAGGCCTGTTGCGACATCGAATCAGCTGGGGTGCGAATGCACGCTATCCGAGCTACCCCTATCGAAGTTAATTCATGAAAGGGCCATGGGCGTCCACGTGAACTTCAGGTTCGCTGCGAAGCCGATGATTTCCTACCCCTCACTCAACCCCAAGGAGCCATCTCATGCAATATGTAACCCCCGATCTGTGCGATGCCTATCCGGAACTCGTGCAGGTTGTCGAGCCTATGTTCAATAATTTTGGCGGTCGTGACTCCTTCGGGGGCGAGATTGTCACCATCAAATGTTTCGAGGACAACTCGCTGGTCAAGGATCAAGTCGAGAAGAACGGTCAGGGCAAGGTTCTGGTCGTGGATGGGGGCGGCTCGCTGCGCAGGGCCCTGCTGGGGGATATGCTGGCAGAAAAGGCAGCCCGAAACGGTTGGGAAGGCATCGTCGTGTACGGCTGCATCCGCGACGTAGACGTCATCGCGCAAACCGACCTGGGAGTGCAGGCGCTCTCCAGTCATCCCATGAAGACTGACAAGCGTGGTATCGGCGATCTGAACGTGCCCGTGACTTTCGGTGGCGTCACCTTCCGGCCGGGCGAGTTTGTTTACGCCGACAACAACGGCATCATCGTTTCTCCCCAGCCGCTGAAGATGCCGGAATAAGTATCCGACATGCCATGATTCTCGATGTAACGTCGAGTCTCACTGTTCGGGATGGCTACTTGCTTTTCCAGCCGGCAGCCATCCGGTCCCGAAATCTTCCAGCTCTTCTCATGCTATCTACTCCCTCTATCCTCCGGCGGGTTCCACAGGCCAGGCGGTAGTTCGGATGTGACTTTCTGGCAGGCGGCCTCGTCTAGCGCATAGATTCCAGAGAGGTGCGCATGCACGATCCGTTTGAAGAGTCCCTTCGCGACCTGCTCAAATCTTCGGTCTCATCGCGAGATGATGGCGAAGCGCTTGAGCGTGTCCTCAAGACTGCCAACCGCCAGGTGGGTGTCGGGGCCCTGTTCAGCCTCATGGGCCACTGGTTCGAGGCATTGCTGATCGGGCTGAATAATGGGGCGGGTCATGTCACGCCGGTTTCCCGCCGCACCTCTTCTCCCCATTCACATGAAGACAAGGCTGACTGAAATGGAACTCGACCCCTGGACTCATAGCCTGGTCACTGCGATGACGGCGCTTTGGACAAAGGTTGCCAACTTCATTCCCAACTTGTTCGTCGCATTGGTGCTCGTGCTGCTTGGCTTTGTGGTGGCCAAACTGCTCGATACGCTCCTCTCCAAGCTTCTGGCGAAGTTGGGCCTCGATCGACTGATGGCTGGAACCGGGTTGACCAAGCTGTTGGGGCGTGCCGGTATCAAGGTCCCGGTATCTACCCTCATCGGCAAGATCATCTACTGGTTCGCACTGCTCGTCTTCTTCGTTTCCGCTGCCGAGTCCCTCGGTCTGGAGCGGGTGTCTGCGACCTTGGATGTACTGGCTCTCTACCTGCCCAAGGTCTTTGGAGCAGCATTGGTTCTGATTGTCGGGATGCTGCTCGCTCAGTTGCTCGGCGGACTCGTGCGTACGGCTGCCGAGGGGGTCGGACTCGATTACGCCGGTGGTCTGGGACGCATGGTCCAGGGCTTGGTGATCATTATCGGCATCTCGGTAGCGATCGGGCAGCTGGAGGTCAAGACCGACCTGCTCAATACCGTTATCGCGATCGTGTTGATTTCCATTGGGGTAGCCTTGGCGCTGGCGCTGGGCCTTGGTAGCCGGGAAATCGCTGGGCAGATTATCGCCGGGATCTATGTCCGAGAGTTGTATCAGGTCGGCGAGGAGATCAAGGTCGGCGATATCGAGGGGCACATAGAGGAAATCGGCACGGTGAAGACGACGCTTCTGACCGACCAGGGCGAACTCGTTTCGCTGTCCAACCGTACCTTGCTGGAGCAACGAGTAAGCAGCCGTTAATCCGCTGATCTGGTAATCTATGCCGCCATTTTAACCTGAGGTCCGGGCTTTGGCGGCCATGACCTGATTGCTGGCCTTACTCCTCTTGAACAAAGCTCAATCTCTTCCATCGCGTTATGACCCCGTGGCTCTCTCCGATGAGGAGCTTGTCGAGCGGGCGCATGCTGAGCTGTTTCATATAACGCGTGCATATGAAGAGTTGATGCGTCGCTATCAGCGTACGTTGTTCAATGTTTGTGCCAGATATCTGGGTAATGAACGGGATGCTGACGATGTCTGTCAGGAAGTGATGCTAAAAGTCCTTTATGGACTCAAGAACTTTGAGGGGAAATCAAAATTCAAGACTTGGCTATATAGCATCACTTACAACGAATGCATCACACAATATCGCAAGGAACGGCGAAAGCGTCGATTGATGGACGCATTGAGTCTTGATCCTTTGGAAGAGGCTTCGGATGATAAGGCCCCGAAACTAGAAGAGAGGGGCGGATTGGACCGCTGGCTGGTTCATGTCAATCCAATTGATCGCGAGATTCTCATCTTGAGATTCGTTGCTGAGTTGGAGTTCCAAGAGATCGCCGACATCATGCATATGGGATTGAGTGCCACCAAGATGCGCTATAAGCGTGCATTGGATCGCTTGCGGGACAAGTTCTCCGGGCTTGCCGAAACTTAAGCAGGCGGCTAGCCTCTTACGCTAAGCGTTCTCGTTTATGTTTTTCGACACTCTCTCGCGAAACGTCTAGACGCTACTACATCACGATGGGGAAATACGAATGAAACTAAAAAACACCTTAGGCGTAGTTATTGGCTCGTTGGTTGCCGCCTCTTCATTCAGCGCGCTGGCCCAGGGCCAAGGCGCAGTTGAGGTGGAAGCTTTCGCAAAACATTATTTTGCTGATTCGAGCTCTCGCAGTTTCGAACATGATGACGCAGAGCTCTATGGCGGCTCCATCGGCTATTTTCTGACCGATGCGGTCGAGGTGGCTCTGGGCTTCGGTGTCTACTCCGACGTTTCCAGCGAGGACCCGCTGCCTAACGGCGAACACCGGAACATCAAGGGCAATTATTCTTCCCTCGACGCTATCTATCACTTCCGTGATGCCGGTGTGCACCTGCGTCCCTATGTGTCTGCAGGCTTCGCTTACCAGAATATTGGTCAGGGTCAGCACGGCCGCAACCATAGCACCTTCGCTCAAATTGGCGGCGGTCTGAAGTACTACGTCACCAACAACTTCTACACCAAGGCCGGTGTCGATGGTATGTATAACATCGATGATGGCTATGGCGAATGGATGGCTGGCGTCGGTGTAGGTTTGAATTTCGGTGGCACTACCAAGAAGGAAAAACCGGCTGAAGAGCCAGTCGCCGAAGTATGCGCCGATGCCGACAATGATGGCGTTTGCGACAACATCGACAAGTGCCCGGATACACCCGCAAACGTCACTGTTGATGCCGAGGGTTGTACTGCCGTTGCCGAGGTTGTTCGTGTCGAGCTGGACGTGAAATTCGACTTCGACAAGGCCGTCGTTAAAGAAGAAAGCTACGGTGATATCAGGAACCTGGCCGACTTCATGAAGCAGTACCCGCAGACTACTACTACTGTTGAAGGTCATACCGACTCGGTCGGTACCGAGGCCTACAACAAGAAGTTGTCCGAGCGCCGTGCCAAGGCAGTTCGTGAGGTGCTGGTTAATCAATATGGTGTGGAAGGCAATCGCGTAGATTCGGTCGGTTACGGCGAAACCCGCCCGATCGCTGACAACTCCACTGAGTCCGGACGGGCCATCAACCGCCGCGTCGAGGCCGAAGTGGAAGCCCAGGCCAAGTAACTGGCAATGTTGTGCAGATCACCAGGCGTACTCACTACCTCGTGATACGCAATCAAACGGTTGATCTCCAAAGCCCACATCGCAGGATGTGGGCTTTTTTGTTTACGCTCGATTTTGGTTTCCAGAATTTGCACATAAGTTTTTATGTGCGATATAGCCTATGTTTCAGGCAGTTAGCGCCAGGGGAGCTACTCTCTGCTCCGCGGCGGCCACGACTTGACCGATCACCAGGATCGCCGGACTTCTCAGCTGAAAGGTGTCAGCATCCTGCGGCATGTTTCCGAGGATACTGCGGCACTCGCGCTGCCAGGGCAGCGAAGCGTTCTCGATCATCGCCACCGGGGTGCTCGTAGTCATCCCGCCAGTCAATAGGCCTTCCTGGATTTCCGCCAGCTTGGCGACGCCCATGTACACCACCAGAGTGGTGCCACTGCGGGCCAGGGCCGCCCAGTCCGGGCTGTTGTCGTCCTGGGTGTGCGCCGTGACCAGGGTGACGCCGCGCGCCAAGCCGCGCAGGGTCAGCGGGATACCGCAGGCGGTGGCGCCGGCCAGTCCGGCAGTGATGCCGTTGACGATCTCGCTGGCCACGCCGTGCGCGGCCAGCCAGTCGGCTTCCTCGCTGCCGCGACCGAAGATGCACGGGTCGCCGCCCTTCAGGCGCGCCACGCACTTGCCCTGGCGGGCGTAGCGCAGCATCAGGCGGTGGATGAACTCCTGCGGCGTGGAGCGGCAGCCTCCGCGCTTGCCGACGCCGATCACCCGGGCCTGTGGGCAGTGTTCGAGCACCGCGGGGTTGACCAGATCGTCGATCAGCACCACCTCGGCCTCGCCGAGGGCGCGCACCGCCTTGAGGGTCAGCAGTTCCGGATCGCCGGGACCAGCGCCGATCAGCCAGACTTTTGCGCTCATCTTTCACCACCTCTCTCGTGTCTCTGGCCGGCGCTGTTAGCGCCGACCGGTATTCGTCGGATCTGTGTAGGGTGGGTTAGCCGCTTGCGGCGTAACCCACCAACGATGCCGCCATGCCTCGCGATTGCCGGCCTCGCGGCCGGTCGGTGGGTTACGACCTATGGTCTAACCCACCCTACGGTTCGTCACCGGTTCAGGCCGTGGCGGTTTGCGCCAGCAGACGCTTGATCTCTGGCATGCAGGAGCCGCAGCTGGTGCCGCATTTGAGTTCCTGCTTGAGGCCGTCGAGGTCGAGGCCGCGCTCGATGCCGGCGCGGATTGCCGCCTCGCCGACGCTCATGCAGCTGCACACCGTCTTGCCCTTGGCGTCGCCGCCGCCCGGCGGGGTGCTCAGCGGGGCGAGCAGCCAGCGGCGCAGTTCGGCGTCGGCGCGGCCGTCCTCCCACAGCGCCTTCAGCCAGTTGCGCGCGGCGGTCTCGCCGGCCAGGCGGAGGGCGATGATGCGCCCGTCCGCAATGCGCACGCGCTTGCCGACGGTGCGCCGCGGGTCGTCGTAGGCCAGCACCGGGCCGGCGTCGAGGTTGAGCAGGGCATCGATACGCGCCAGCAGCGCGGCGTCCGGCGGTACGGGGCTGGCGGCCTTGACCAGTAGCGCCGGGCGCTCGCGGCCGGCAAGGGTCAGGCTGGCGTAGGCGAAGTCCTCCAGCAGCGGGCGCAGTTCGGCGAAGCGCCGCTGCACCTCGCCTTCGACCAGGACGAACAGCTGCCAGGGCAGCTCGACCTTCTCCACCTCGACGCCGGCGTGCTTGAGTTCCGGCTGCCTGGACAGCGGGTCATAGGCCGGCAGGGTCAGCACGTTGGTGCCCAGGCCCTTGAGGAAACGGTCGCCCCAGTGCATCGGCAGGAAGGCCTGGCCGGGGCGCACGCTCTCGTCGGCCTGTACCGGCACGATCAGCGCGCCGCGGCGGCTCCGCAGCCTGACCAGTTCGCCGCTGGCCAGCCGGCGGCGGCGCAGTTCGTCCGGGTGCAGGCTGAGCGCGGCCTCCTCGACGTGGCCGAACAGCCGGGCCACGGTGCCGGTGCGGCTCATGCCGTGCCACTGGTCGCGCAGGCGGCCGGTGTTGAGGGTCAGCGGGTAGCGCGCCTCGCGCTTCTCCTGCGGCGCGCGGTAGGCGTCGGCGACGAAGCGCGCGCGGCCGCTGGCGGTGGGGAACACGCCGTCGCCGTACAGGCGCGGCGTGCCGGCGCTGGCTCCTGCCGGGAACGGCCATTGCTGCGGGCCGAGGTCGTCGAGCAGCGCATGGCTGAGGCCGGACAGGTCGAGGTCGCGGCCGGCGGTCAGCACCTTGTACTCGTCGAACAGCGCGGCCGGGCTGGCGAAGGCGAACAGGCTCGACCGGCCGGGGCGCAGGTGTTGTTCCAGGCGGCGGGCGAAGTCGCAGACGATCGCCCAGTCGGCGCGCGCCTCGCCCGGCGCCGGCACGGCGCGGCGTACGTGGCTGACGCGCCGCTCGGAGTTGGTCACCGAGCCTTCCTTCTCGCCCCAGCCGGCGGCGGGCAGCAGCAGGTCGGCGTAGCGGCAGGTCTCGGTGGTGGCGTAGGCCTCCTGCACCACCACGAACGGGCAGGTGGCCAGCGCCTCGTGGATCTTGCTCTGGTCGGGCATCGACTGCGCCGGGTTGGTGCAGGCGATCCACAGCGCCTTGACCTTGCCGGTCCGCACCGCCTCGAACAGCTCGACGGCGCTCAGGCCGGGCGCTTCCGGCAGGGCGTCGACGCTCCAGTAGGCGGCGACCTCGGCGCGGTGCTCGGCGTTGCCGGCCTCGCGGTGGCCGGGCAGCAGGTTGGCCAGGCTGCCGGTCTCGCGCCCGCCCATGGCGTTGGGCTGGCCGGTCAGCGAGAAGGGCCCGGCGCCGACCTTGCCGATCTGCCCGGTGGCCAGGTGCAGGTTGATCAGCGCGCTGTTCTTGGCGCTGCCGCTGCTCGACTGGTTGAGGCCCATGCACCACAGCGACAAAAAGGATGGCGCCTTGCCGATCAGTTCGGCGCAGGTCTGCAGGTTTTCCACGGAAATGCCGCAGATGTCCGCCACCGCGGCCGGCGTGTAGTCGCGCACCAGCGCCTTCAGCGCGTCGAAGCCCTCCGTGTGTGCGTCGATGAAGGCGCGGTCGATACAGCCCTCCCAGAGCAGGATGTGCAGGATGCCGTGGCACAGCGCCACGTCGCTGCCGGGGAGGATCGGCAGGTGCAGATCGGCCAGCTCGCAGGTGTCGGTGCGCCGCGGGTCGACGACGATGATCTTCATTTCCGGGCGCTGCGCTTTGGCCGCTTCCAGGCGGCGGAACAGCACCGGATGGGCGTAGGCCATATTGCTGCCGGCGATCAGCAGGCAGTCGCTCTGCTCGATGTCTTCGTAGGAGCAGGGCGGTGCGTCGGCTCCGAGGCTGCGCTTGTAGCCGACCACCGCCGAGGACATGCACAGCCGCGAGTTGCTGTCGATGTTGTTGGTGCCCACCAGGGCGCGGGCCAGCTTGTTGAAGGCGTAGTAGTCCTCGGTGAGCAGCTGGCCGGAGATGTAGAAGGCCACGCTGTCCTGGCCGTGCTCGCGGATGGTTTCGGCGAACACTGCAGCGGCGTGGTCGAGGGCGCTATCCCAGTCGGTGCGGGCGCGCGCCAGAGCCTTGCCCAGGCGCAGCTCGGGATACAGGGCGCGGGCGGCCAGGTCGCCGGTCAGGTGCAGGGTCGAGCCCTTGCTGCATAGGCGGCCATAGTTGGCCGGGTGGTTCGGGTCGCCGGCGACGCCGTGGATGGTCGCGCCGTCGTGCTCGATCAGCACGCCGCAGCCGACGCCGCAGTAGCAGCAGGTGGAGGCGGTGGTCTCGGTCGCGCGGGTCATGGCTGTCGCTCCGTATAGTTCTGGGTCGCAGGGTGGACAACGTTCTGCTTGTCCACCGATTCGGAGGTGGTGCTGGTGGAAAAGCCTGTGGCGTTTTCCACGGGGTGGCCATTGCCACCCTACGTTCAGGCGCAGTCCTCGAGGGTCTTCAGGGCCAGCAGCACGCGGCCGCCCTCGACCTTCACGGGGTACTTGTGCGTGCAGCCGACGTCCGGGGCCAGCGCCTCGCCGCTCTCCAGGTCGATCTGCCAGTTGTGCAGCGGGCATGCCACACGCTTGCCGTGGATCAGGCCCTGGGACAGCGGGCCGCCCTTGTGCGGGCAGCGGTCGTCGAGGGCGAACACTTCATCCGCAGAAGTTCTGAACAGCGCGATGTCGCCATTCGGTCCCGCGACGATGCGCGCGCCGAGCACGTTGATCTCTTCCAGGGCGCAGATATCCAGCCAGCTCATAAAATCTCTCCAGAGGTTAGGGCGATTCCGGCTCGCTCCCCCCGCAGGCCGGCGGGAGGAGCAGGGCACGGCTCAAACGGTTTCCAGTTCCTTGACCGGGATGCGCTCGAATTCCTTCTTTAGCGCCGGGGTCTCGATCTGCTGCTTCCATGGGTCCTGCTCGAGCGACAGGGCGAACAGCAGGCGCTGATGCAGGGCCTTGCGCCGTTCGGCGTCTTCGAGCACCGCCCGTTTGGCGTGCTCCATGCCGACGCGGTGCAGGTAGTGCACGGTGCGCTCCAGGTAGAAGGCCTCCTCGCGGTACAGCTGGAGGAACGCCAGGCTGTACTCCATGACCTCCTCGGCGCTCCTGACCTTGACGAAGAACTCGCCGGCCTCGGTCTTGATCCCGCCGTTGCCGCCGACGTAGATCTCCCAGCCGGAATCCACGCCGATGATGCCGACGTCCTTGATCCCCGACTCGGCACAGTTGCGCGGGCAACCGGACACCGCCAGCTTGACCTTGTGCGGCGACCACATGCCGAACAGCGCGTGCTCCAGGTCGATGCCCATCTGCGTGGAGTTCTGCGTGCCGAAGCGGCAGAACTCCGAGCCGACGCAGGTCTTCACCGTGCGGATCGACTTGCCGTAGGCGTGGCCGGAGGGCATGTCGAGGTCCTTCCAGACCCCCGGCAGGTCTTCCTTCTTCACCCCGAGCAGGTCGATGCGCTGGCCGCCGGTGACCTTGACCATCGGGATCCGGTACTTGTCGGCCACGTCGGCGATGCGGCGCAGCTCGGCCGGGCTGGTCACGCCTCCCCACATCCGCGGGACCACCGAGTAGGTGCCATCCTTCTGGATGTTGGCGTGGGCGCGCTCGTTGATCAGGCGCGACTGCGGGTCGTCCTTGGCTTCCCCGGGCCAGGTGGAGATCAGGTAGTAATTCAGGGCCGGACGACAGGTCGTGCAGCCATCGGGGGTGCGCCATTCCATGAAGGCCATGGCATCCCGGATGCCGGTCAGATGGTGCTCGCGGATCGCCTTGCGGATCTGGCCGTGGGTGAGATCGCTGCAGCCGCAGACGGCCTTTTCGCTCTTCGGCTTGACGTCTGCCGCACCGCCGACGGTGTTGATCAGGATCTGCTCGACCAGGCCGGCGCAGGAGCCGCAGGAGCTGGCGGCCTTGGTGTGCTTCTTGATCTCGTCGACGCTGAACAGCCCCTGTTCCTGGATGGCCTTGACGATGGTGCCCTTGCATACGCCGTTGCAGCCGCACACCTCCATGTCGTCCGACATGCTCGCGGCCTTGTTCTGCCCCTGATGGCCGGCATCGCCGATCGAGCTTTCGCCGAACATCAGGTGGTCGCGGATCTCGGCGACGTTGTGCCGCTCGCGAATCTGGCGGAAGTACCAGCCGCCGTCGGCGGTATCGCCATAAAGACAGGCGCCGACCAGGACGTCGTCCTTGATCACCAGTTTCTTGTAGATGCCGCCGATGGGGTCGGAGAGGGTGATGCACTCGGTGCCTTCCTCGCCCATGAAATCACCGGCCGAGAAAAGGTCGATACCGGTCACCTTGAGCTTGGTCGACGTCACCGATCCCTCGTAACGGGCGAAGCCGAGCATGGCCAGGTGATTGGCGCAGACCTTGGCTTGTTCGTAGAGCGGCGCGACCAGACCGTAGGCGATGCCGCGGTGGCTGGCGCACTCGCCGACCGCATAGATCCGCGGATCGAAGGTCTGCAGGGTGTCGTCGACCAGGATGCCGCGGTGGCAGGCGAGGCCGGCCCTTTCCGCCAGCTCGGTGTTGGGGCGGATCCCGGCGGCCATCACCACCAGGTCGGCCGGGACCACTTCGCCGTCCCTGAACTCCGCTGCGCATACCCGGCCCTGGCCATCGTCTTGCAGGGCGGCGGTCTGGGTGTTCAGGCGGAAGCGGATGTCGCGTGCCTCCAGGGCGGTCTGCAGCAGCCTGCCGGCGGTCTGGTCCAGCTGACGTTCGAGCAGCCAGCCGCCGAGATGTACCACGGTGACCTCCATGCCGCGCAGCCGGAGGCCGTTGGCCGCCTCCAGGCCGAGCAGGCCGCCGCCTACGACCACCGCATGGCAATGGGTCCTGGCGGTCTCCATCATCGTCTCGGTGTCGGCGATATCGCGGTAGCCGATCACGCCCTTCAAGTGGTTGCCGGGGATCGGCAGGATGAAGGGGTTGGAGCCGGTGGCGATGATCAGGCGATCGTATTCCGCTTCGCTGCCGTCGTCGGCGACCACCCGGCGCCTCACCCGGTCGATCTCGACCACCTTGCGGTTGAGCAACAGGTGGATGCCGTTTTGCGCATACCAGTCCAGGTCGTTGAGCACTATGTCGGCAAAGGCCTGCTCGCCGGCGAGCACCGGGGAGAGCAGGATGCGGTTGTAGTTCGGGTGTGGTTCGGCGCCGAACACCGTGATGTCGTAGAGATCGGTGGTGAGCTTGAGCAGCTCCTCTAGCGTGCGTACTCCGGCCATGCCGTTGCCGATCATCACCAGTTTGAGTCTTTTCACGGTTCTTCTCCGTCACGGAAAGCGGAAAAACAAAAAAGGCGTCCCGCCGGTTGCCCGGCGAGGACGCCTTTGTCCTGTTCCCGTTCTATCGGGAAGTACGCCCCTCCACGTTGAGGGCCGTACCTATGTCATCTGTCACATCGACCAAGCAGGAGCTGTGCCAACTTGCTTGCTACCCGGTTCGCGGGTATTTGCGAGGATACCGAGGGTCTCTGATCCCAGCGCGTGCACAGCTTTAAGGCGCGGCGCACGGATTCGGTGCTTCTGGGTCTGTTCCCGTCACTCATACCCGCGCGGCGGATACCGCAGCCGAGCCCCAGGTGTTGCGCCAGCGCTCCTTGACACTGTGCAGGCCGAACCAGGCGATGACGGCCAGCCCGGCGAACAGCCACAGGCCGAGCTGGTAGTCGCCGGTGGATTGCTTGATGACGCCCAGGCCGGCGGTCAGGGCGAAGCCGCCGATTCCGCCGGCCATGCCCACCAGACCGGTCATGACGCCGATTTCCTTGCGAAAGCGTTGGGGGACCAGCTGGAACACCGCGCCATTGCCGGCCCCGAGGCTGAGCATGGCCGCCACGAACAGGCCCAGGGCGGCCGTCGCGCTGGGCAGGTTGAAGCCGAGGATGGCCAGGCAGATGGCGGCCAGGGTGTACATGGTCAGCAGGGCACGGATGCCGCCTATGCGATCGGCCAGCGCGCCGCCGAGCGGGCGCAGCATGCTGCCGGCGAATACGCAGGCGGCCGTGTAGTAGCCGGCCAGGACCGGATCGAAGGCGTACTGGTCGTGGAAGTAACCGGGCAGGGTGCTGGCCAGACCGAGGAAGCCGCCGAAGGTGACGCTGTAGAACAGCATGAACCACCAGCTGTCGGGCGCGGACAGGGCCTTCAGGTAATCGCCCAGGGCCTTGGGTTGCGGACGCTCCGGCGCGTTCCTCGCCACGCTGGCGAAAATGACCAGGGTCAGCGACAGCGGGATCAGGGCGAGCCCGAACACGTTGCTCCAGCCGAACGCCGCCGCCAGGCCGGGGGCGAAGAGGGCCGCGAGCACGGTTCCGGAGTTGCCGGCGCCGGCGATCCCCATGGCTTTCCCCTGGTGCTGCGGCGGATACCATTGCGATGCCAGCGGCAGCGCGACGGCGAAGGAGGCGCCAGCGAAGCCGAGGGCCAGACCGAGCAACAGGGCTTCCTCGTAGCTATGGATGCCCAGTTTCCAGGCGACGGCTAGCGCGGCGATGACGATCAACTGGCCGAGCAGGCCGGTGGTTTTCGGCGAGGTGTGGTCGGCCAGCATGCCGAGAACCAGCCGCAGCAGCGCTCCGGACAGGATGGGGGTGGCGACCATCATGGCCCGCTGCTGGGTGCTCAGCCCGAGATCGGCCGAGATCTGCACGCCCAGCGGGCCGAGCACGTACCAGACCATGAAGCTCAGGTCGAAATAGAGAAAGGCCGCGAACAGCGTCGGCGCATGGCCGGCCTTCCAGAAACTCGTATTCATCAGACACCTCATCGGCGAAGGGTTGGGGCTCCCGCGGTCCATCGCCTGGGGCGAGGCCGAACGGAATCGCAGTAATCAGGCCGGTGGCCTCTCTTCCTGCCCCGAACGCTGGGGCTTCTGAAACGCAAAAGGCGCCGCAACACGACTCGCCGGAGCGAGGTGGTGCGACGCCTTTGTCGTTCGACAGGCAACCGCCGTTGGCTGCCCTGTGCCGATCATTTAGCAAGAGACGCGCCAGGAGGTGGAAAGCGCCGTTCTCCCGCTTTCGGAGGCGATCCGGGTGGTTCGATGAAGCAAAAGGGGGCGGGCGCCGGCTGAAGGCGCGAGCATGGGGCACGGTGGGATTAGCCAGGACTCGCCTGGCTCCATGCGTTCCTGATTGATGGGTTGGCGGCGGTGCTCTTGGCTGCTGGCGGAAACGATATACTCAGTGCACTCCAAGGAGGTCGCCGGACTCGCCCGTGACCGGCGGTCTGGTCGGGAGCATCGCCTTGGCCGGCCGGCCCGATGGCCTTCGCTCCAGCAGGCGGGCGGAGGCAGGGCAATGAGCTGCGCCTTCATTTGCAAACCCAGCGGAAACATCCCCATGCCTTGCATCGCCACCCTGACCCTCAACCCCGCGGTGGATCTCTCCACCAGCACCGCGCGCGTCGAGCCGACCAGCAAGCTGCGTTGCAGCCTGCCGCACTACGATCCCGGGGGCGGCGGCATCAACGTGGCACGGGTGGTTCGCATCCTGGGTGGCGATGCCGTGGCGGTATATCCTGCCGGCGGTCCGCTCGGCGACATGCTGCGACAGATGCTGGAGCGGTTGGGGCTGCCGCAGAGACCGGTGCCGATCGCCGGGGATACCCGCGAGAGCTTCACGGTGGACGAAGGGGACAGCGGCCTGCAGTACCGCTTCATCCTGCCCGGCCCCGCGCTATCCGAGGCGGAACAGGCTCTCTGTTTGGAGACCCTGGCCCGGATCGACCCGCCCCCCGCCTTCCTGGTGCTCAGCGGCAGTTTTCCTCCCGGTGTCGAGCCGGCGTTCTTCGACCGGTTCGCTGCACTGGCCCGGCGACTCGGCGCGCGTCTGGTGCTCGACTGTTCCGGCGAGGCCCTGCGCTACGCAGCGGCGCAGGGCGGCATCTACCTGCTCAAGCCGAGCCAGCACGAGCTGGCCACCCTGATGGGCCGTCCGATGGACAGCGAAAGCGATCAGGAAGCTGCCCTGCGCTCGCTGATCGAGCAGGGCGTCGCCGAAATCATCGTGCTTTCCCGCGGCGCCAAGGGGGCGATGCTGGCGACCCGGGCGGGCGTCGAACACCTCGCGGCCTTCGATGTGCCGGTCCGAAGCACCGTTGGCGCCGGGGACAGCATGGTCGGTGCCATGGTGAAGGCGCTGGCCGCTGGTGCGGATCTGCAGGCAGCGGTGCGTTACGGACTGGCTGCCGGTTCGGCGACCATCATGCAGCCGGGTACCGGGTTGTGCCGGGCGGAGGACGTGGAGCGGTTGTTCCGGGAGGGATGAAGCGGGGGTGTCCCCGCCTCCTGTTTTCTCGCCGTGGACGAGGCTAGCCGGTGATCGGCTCCTTGCCGGGCTTCTCTGCGCCGGCCGGCAGCAGGCCGTCGGCCCGGAACATGGCCTTGATGCCGCGGATGGCCTGGCGGGTGCGGTCGAGGTTCTCGATCAGGGCGAAGCGCACATGGTCGTCGCCGTAATCGCCGAAGCCGATGCCGGGCGAAACGCAGACCTTGGCATCCATCAGCAGTTTCTTGGAGAACTCCAGCGAGCCGAGGTGGGCGTAGGGCTCGGGAATCTTCGCCCAGATGTACATCGACGCCTTGGGCTTCTCCACCATCCAGCCGATCTCGCGCAGACCCCGCACCAGCAGATCGCGGCGCTGGCGGTACTGCTCGGCGATGTCGCGCACGCACTGCTGGTCGCCCTCCAGGGCGGCGATGGCCGCCACCTGCAGCGGGGTGAAGGTGCCGTAGTCGTGGTAGCTCTTGATCCGCGCCAGGGCGCTCACCAGTTCTTCATTGCCGACCATGAAGCCGATACGCCAGCCGGCCATGTTGTAGCTCTTCGACAGGGTGAAGAACTCCACCGCCACGTCCTTGGCGCCCGGCACCTGCATGATCGACGGGGCCTTCCAGCCGTCGAAGACGATGTCGGCGTAGGCCAGGTCGTGCACGACCAGGATGCCGTACTGCTTGGCCAGCGCCACCACCCGTTCGAAGAAATCCAGCTCCACGCATTGCGCGGTGGGATTGGAGGGGAAGCCGAGGATCATCATTTTCGGTTTGGGAATCGCCTCGCGGATCGCCCGCTCCAGTTCGGCGAAGAAGTCCACGCCGGGTACCAGTGGCACCGAGCGTACTTGGGCGCCGGCGATCACCGCGCCGTAGATGTGGATCGGGTAGCTGGGGTTGGGCACCAGCACGGTGTCGCCGTGGTCGAGAGTGGCGAGCATCAGGTGCGCCAGCCCCTCCTTGGAGCCAATGGTGACGATGGCTTCGCTGTCGGGATCGATGTCCACGTCGTAGCGATCCTTGTACCAGCGCGAGATGGCCCGGCGCAGGCGCGGGATGCCGCGGGAGGTGGAGTAGCCGTGGGTGTCCTCGCGTTGGGCGACCTGCACCAGCTTCTCGACGATGTGCGGCGGGGTGGCGCCGTCGGGGTTGCCCATGCTGAAGTCGATGATGTCCTCGCCCCGGCGGCGGGCGGCCATCTTCAGCTCGGCGGTGATGTTGAAGACGTAGGGGGGCAGACGATCGATGCGCGCAAAGCGGCGCTTGCCGTGTTCGGCCATGATTTCCTCGAGAGACGTAAGCGCCCGGAACCGTCCGAGCGACGTTGGCCACTATCCTGGCCAGGCGCCAAAATACGCCAGGCACGGCGGGGCCGCAAGCCGGCAGGGTAGCGCAGCTAGCCGCCCAGCATGTCGTGCATCGCGATGATCTGCTCGGCCACCTGGATCAGCTTCTGCTGGCGGCTCATGGCCTGGCGTCTCATGAGGGTATAGGCCTCCTCCTCGTTGCAGCCTTTCATCTTCATCAGCAGCCCCTTGGCCAGTTCTATGCGCTTGCGCTCGGCCAGCTGCGCTTCCCTGGCCTGCAGTTCGGCGCGCAGGGCCTGATCGCTCTCGAAGCGCGCCATGGCGACGTCGAGGATCGGCTGCAGACGGGAGGCCTGGATGCCCTCGACGATGTAGGCGCTGACCCCGGCCCTGATCGCCTGGCGCATCGCCGCCGGATCGTGCTCGTCGGTGAACATCACGATCGGTCTCGGGCGGTCGCGGCTGACCAGCACCACTTGCTCCATCACGTCGCGTCCGGGCGAGTCGGTATCGATCAGCACCACATCCGGTCGCACGGCCTCGATCCGGGCCGGCAGGTCGATGGTCAGGCCGGACTCGTCGACCACCTCGAATCCCGCCTGGCTCAGCGCGGCCCTCAGGCGGCCGACTTTCTTTGCCGTATCGTCAATCAGGAGGATGCGCAGCATGATGAATTCCCATCCTTTCGAGGCTCTGACTCGGTGGCGTCGCTCAGGGCGTGCAGTGCGAAGCTGCGGGCGTAGCCGGCGGGATCGGAGCCGTCCCAGCACTTGCCGTCCAGCAGGGTCGAGCGGCGCATGGGCGAAGCGGGCAGTGGAATGCCCAGGGCATCGGCGGCTTGGCGGTACGTTTCGAGTCGTTGTACGCACTCGGCGACGGCCAGATAGTCCGGATCTTCGCGCAGCAGGCCCCAGCGCCGAAACTGGGTCATGAACCAGAGCCCATCGGAAAGATAGGGCTGGTTGACCTCTCCGTCGGCATGAAAGCGCAGGGCATGGGCATCCGTCCAGGCGTGTCCGTTGCCGTCCTCGTATCGACCGAGGAAGCGCGGCTCGATCACACGGGGTGGGGCGGCCACGTAGTCGCCGGCGCTGATCAGACGGGCGGTGCTGGCCTTGTTCTCCTCGCTGGCGTCGATGAAGCGGCTGGCCTCCAATACCGCCATGATCAGCGCCCGAACCGTGTTGGGATATTGCTCGACGAAGTCGCGGGTACAGCCCAGCACCTTTTCCGGATGATCGGGCCAGATCGACTGGCTGGTCGCGACGGTGAAGCCCACACCCTGGTCGATGGCGAAGGCGCCCCAGGGCTCGCCGGCACAGAAGCCGTCGATGCCCCCGGCACGCAGATGTTCGACCATCTGCGGTGGTGGCACGACCAGGGTTCTGACGTCGTCCAGGGGATGAATGCCTAGGCTGGCCAGCCAGTAGTAGAGCCAGAGAGCATGGGTACCGGTGGGGAAGGTCTGGGCCAGGATGATTTTTGCATCATTCCGGTGCGCCCGTGACGCCAATGCCTCGCCGCTGTCCACGCCGGTTTCTCTCAGTCCGGTCGAGAGACTGATGCTCTGACCGTTCTGATTCAGTCCCATCAGGACCGCCATATCGGTCGCCTGGGTGCCGCCGATACCGAGCTGCATGCTGTAGATCAGCCCGTACAGGGCCTGGCCGGCATCCAGTTCGCCGCTGAGGAGCCTATCGCGCATGCCGGACCAGGAAACCTGTCGTTTCAGGTTGAGTGTCAGCCCATAGGGCTCGGCGAAGCCCTGGGTCGCGGCAACGATCAGGGATGCCGCATCGGTCAGCGGCATGAACCCCACGTTGATCGACGGCTTTTCCGGGGCGTCGCTTCCGTCCACCCAGGCTCGGACATCGGCTCTGGACTTGGCTTGATCGGTCATGGTCTTCATCCAGCCTTGAATGAAAAAGGCGCCGCACGACGGCTGCCGGAAGCAGTGTCGAATGCGACGCCATTGTCGAGAAAGGGAGGCCCGCCGTTGGGCTATCCCCGTGATGAGAGGGTAGAAGCAATCGATATGCCAGGCCCTTGCTCCCCATCCGGTAGCCGAAAAGAAGAAGCCCCGCCGAGGCGGGGCTTCTTCGTTACCTATCGCTCTTAGGCTTGAGCGACCGGGATCTTGGCGTTGGCCGCGGCTTCGCGGAACTCGGCGATCTGGTCGAAGCTCAGGTAGCGGTAGATATCGGCAGACATGCTGTCGATGTCCTTCGCGTACTGCATGTATTCCTCGACGGTCGGCAGCTTGCCGAGGATCGAAGCGACGGATGCCAGCTCGGCCGAAGCTAGGAACACGTTGGTAGCGTCGCCCAGTCGGTTCGGGAAGTTACGGGTCGAGGTGGAGACCACGGTGGAACCGGTCTGTACGCGAGCCTGGTTACCCATGCACAGCGAGCAGCCCGGCATTTCCATGCGGGCGCCAGCGCGGCCGTAGATGCCGTAGTAGCCTTCTTCGGTCAGCTGGTGAGCGTCCATCTTGGTCGGCGGAGCCAGCCACAGGCGGGTCGGGATGCCGCCCTTGACCTTGTCGAGCAGCTTACCGGCAGCGCGGAAGTGACCGATGTTGGTCATGCAGGAACCGATGAACACTTCGTCGATCTTCTGGCCTGCAACGGTGGACAGCAGACGGGCGTCGTCCGGATCGTTCGGGGCGCACAGCACCGGCTCTTTCACGTCGGCCAGATCGATCTCGATCACGGCGGCGTATTCGGCATCCTTGTCGGCTTCCAGCAGTTGCGGTTTGGCCAACCAGGCTTCCATCGCCTGGGCACGACGCTCCAGGGTGCGGGCATCGCCGTAGCCTTCGCCGATCATCCAGCGCAGCAGGGTGATGTTGGACTTCAGGTACTCGGCGATGGCCTCTTCCGGCAGCTTGATGGTGCAACCGGCAGCAGAACGCTCGGCAGAGGCGTCGGACAGCTCGAAGGCTTGTTCGACGGTCAGGCCGGTGAGGCCTTCGATCTCGAGGATGCGGCCGGAGAAAATGTTCTTCTTGCCCTTCTTCTCGACGGTCAGCAGGCCCTGCTGGATGGCGTAGTAGGGGATCGCATGCACCAGGTCACGCAGGGTGATGCCGGGCTGCAGTTTGCCCTTGAAACGCACCAGCACGGATTCCGGCATGTCCAGCGGCATTACGCCGGTGGCGGCGGCGAAAGCCACCAGGCCCGAACCGGCTGGGAAGGAGATGCCGATCGGGAAGCGGGTGTGCGAGTCGCCACCGGTACCCACGGTATCCGGCAGCAGCATGCGGTTCAGCCAGCTGTGGATGATGCCGTCGCCCGGGCGCAGGGATACGCCGCCGCGGGACATGATGAAGTCCGGCAGGGTGTGGTGGGTCTTGACGTCGATCGGCTTCGGATAGGCCGCGGTGTGGCAGAAGGACTGCATCACCAGGTCGGCGGAGAAGCCCAGGCAAGCCAGGTCTTTCAGCTCGTCGCGGGTCATCGGGCCGGTGGTGTCCTGGGAGCCGACGGTGGTCATCTTCGGCTCGCAGTAGGTGCCCGGACGCACGCCCTTGCCTTCCGGCAGACCGCAGGCGCGGCCAACCATCTTCTGAGCCAGGGTGTAGCCCTTGCCGCTGTCGGCCGGAGCTTCCGGCTTCTTGAAGAGGGTGGACGGAGCCAGGCCCAGTTCGGCGCGGGCCTTCTCGGTCAGACCGCGGCCGATGATCAGCGGAATACGGCCGCCGGCGCGGACTTCGTCCAGCAGCACGTCGGTCTTCAGCTGGAAGGTGGTGACCAGCTCGTCGCTGCCATGGCGGCGCACTTCGCCCTTGACCGGGTACACGTCGATGACGTCTCCCATGGCCAGGTTGGTGCAGTCGAATTCGATCGGCAGAGCGCCGGCGTCTTCCATGGTGTTGTAGAAGATCGGGGCGATCTTGGTGCCGAAGCAGAAACCACCGGCGCGCTTGTTCGGTACGTAGGGGATGTCGTCGCCGAAGAACCACAGCACGGAGTTGGTGGCGGACTTACGGGAGGAACCGGTACCGACCACGTCACCGACGTAGGCAACCGGGAAGCCCTTGGCCTTGGCGGCTTCGATCTGCTTCAGCGGGCCGACGGAGCCCGGCTGTACCGGCTCGATGCCGTCGCGGGCCATCTTCAGCATGGCCAGGGCGTGCAGCGGGATGTCGGGGCGCGACCAGGCGTCCGGAGCGGGGGACAGGTCGTCGGTGTTGGTTTCGCCCGGGACCTTGAACACGGTCAGGGTGACTTTTTCCGGAACGGCCGGCTTGGCCAGGAACCACTCGCCGTCAGCCCAGGATTGCAGCACGGCCTTGGCGGCAGCGTTGCCCTTCTTGGCGCGCTCGGAGACGTCGTGGAAGGCATCGAACATCAGCAGGGTGTGCTTGAGTTGCTCGGCCGCGGCGTTGGCCAGTTCGGCGTTGTCCAGCAGCTCGACCAGGGTGGAGATGTTGTAGCCACCCTGCATGGTGCCGAGCAGTTCGACGGCGCGCTGCTTGCTGATCAGCGGGGAAGAGGTTTCGCCCTTGACGATGGCGGTGAGGAAGCCTGCCTTGACGTAGGCGGCTTCATCCACGCCGGCGGGGACGCGGTTGGTGATCAGGTCAACGAGGAAATCTGCTTCGCCGGCCGGCGGGTTTTTCAGCAACTCGACCAGGCCCGCGGTTTGTTCGGCGTTCAGCGGCTGGGGTACGACACCCAGAGCGGCACGCTCTTGTACGTGTTTGCGATAGGCTTCAAGCACAGTTTTACCCTCATCATGGTCCTGGCAGTTCCAGGACACTCATCCTGGGAATCGCCGAGCACATGCGCCCTACCGCTTTATGGGCAGCACGGCCATGACTACGGCGATCCCCCTCAAGAAGCTGTTTTCAAAGTTTTACGCCGAGGGCGAGAGGGCGCTGGCACCATGTGCCGGGATGCTAGCGCCGGATTCCGTCCCGCTCGGATATGCTGTTGCGACTGTGCTCGTGACGCTTTGAAAACAGCTTCGACCGGATAGTGACGCCTAAAAAGGCCCTGAGAGTCTAATGGAAAGCAGTGGCAAAGTTAAGCTACGCACCGTTCATGGTGGGATGACCGCCCTTAGACAAAGGGCTAAGATGCCGCCCCGCATTTCCGTTACAGCTGTTCTTCACCATGTCCATTCAGCGCGTCAAGACGCCTTGCGTCGGTCTTTGTTCAACGGTCTATGGCGATCTGGTCTGCCGGGGCTGTAAGCGCTTTCACCACGAGGTGGTGAACTGGAACCGCTACGACGACGAGGAGAAGCTGGCGGTCTGGCGGCGCCTCGAGAGCCTGCTGGTGCAGGTGGTGCAGGCCAAGCTGGAGGTGTTCGATGCGGCGAAGCTACGTCAGCAACTGGAGCTGCGCCAGATCCGCTTCGTCGCCGAGCAGTCGGTCTATTGCTGGGCTTACCATCTGATCGCGCGCGGGGCTCGGGCCATCAATCAACTGGATGCTTATGGTATCGCCCTATTGCCCGAATTTCGCGATTGGGATCTTCCCGCCCTGCGCGATGCCATCGATCGGGAGTTCTTCCTGCTGTCCGAGGCCCACTACGAGCGCTACATGGCTCCGCGGTTTCTGCACGAGGGGATGGAGAACCGCAACTGAAGGAGTCCGGGGCAGGGGTGGGGGCTCAGAAATGGGCGATCATCTCCTCCAGTTCTTCGATGACTTGCTCAGGTTTGATCACCAGTACGTCGCTTTCTAGGGCGTCCAGCACGACCTCGGCGGTATTCCCGATCAAGGCTCCCGATAGTCCGGTGCGGGCGATGGTCCCGATCACCGTCACCACGGCATGCAGGTCGCCCGCGAGCTGCGGGATCAGGATGTCCGCAGTGCCTTCCACGACATGCAGCCGCTCGTCGGTAATGCCGTATCGTGCCTGGAAGTCCTGCTGATCTTTCCGATGGTGTGTTTGGATTTCTTGCTCGGGCTGAAAGCCCGGGTCAGCGGCTGAGACCAGCGGCGAGGGTTGGGCGTAGAGAACGTGCAGCTCGCCATGGGTCAGCTCGGCTAAGGCTGAGCCATGTTGCAGGATGCTTCCGTGCAGGGTGGCGTGCTGGAGCTCGACATTGCCGATGTCGACAGCGGCGAGAATTTTGCCGCCCTTCCAGGGCTTATCGGTTTTGACCATCAGAAGCGGTGCAGGGCAGCAACGCAGCAGCTTCCAGTCCTCCGGCGTGAGCAGAGCCTTTTTCAGCGGGTTGTCGGCTCGGTGTTGTTTGATGACTAGATCGCAGCCTGATGCCTGCTGGGCAATGGTTATGGTCTGGTGCAGGTTCTTGTGCCACGCCTGCTGCGTGCTGACGACGAATCCGTCCTCGGAGAGGCGGGACCGAAGTTGATCGAGGAGCGGGGAATGATCGTCCTTGTCGTCGCAGACCAGTAAATGAAGCTTCGGCTTGAGGGCATCGGGCCGATCCGGGCTTGCGATCAGGCGGCCGCGTTGGAGTGCCAGCATTTCCGGCTGTTCGGGATCGATCACAATCAGGATGTTGTCGATGGCTTGCATGGTCGTGAGCTCTACAAGGGAGATATTGCCCAACTATAGATGCCAACGGTTGCGGCCCGTTGATGCCCATCAAGCAAGACTGGTTGACGTGCGTATGTATAATGCGCCCCGTTTTCGGCTCCCGACTTTCAATCCATGCCTCGATCCAGTCAAAACGAGTTTCCGTTGCCCAATTCCTGCCCTGGCGATACCGGGGCTCCGGCCCGCGCCTCGGTTCTGAGGGGGGCTAGCTGATGCAGGTGATGCTGGATTTTCTTGCTTGCGCAACGCCCCAGAACTGGATCGAGGCGGCCTTGCAGCAGCAACAGGTATTGCTCATCGATCACAAGAACTGCGAGTGGAAGGCCGCCGCGACAGCCTTTCATCTCATGGGCAAACACGCCACCAAGCTGGATCTGGTCAACAAGATGAGTCGCCTCGCCCGCGAGGAGCTGGTGCACATGGAGCAGGTTCTGCGCATCCTCAAGAAGCGGAACATCGCGCTGGTGAGCGTTTCGGCCTCACGCTATGCCAGTAGTCTGCGCGAACTGGTCAGGGCACAGGAGCCTTACAGGTTGACCGACACCCTGGTGATAGGTGCTTTCATCGAATGCCGATCCTGCGAGCGTTTCGCGGCATTGACGCCGCATCTGGACGAGGAGCTTGGCACCTTCTACGGGGGGCTGCTCAAGTCGGAGTCCCGTCACTTCCAGGATTATCTGAAACTTGCCTATACCTATGGCGAAAGGGCTGACGTCGACGCGGCGGTGGAACGGGTGCGTGCTCTCGAGGCCGAATTGATCAGCAGTCCGGACAGGGAGTTCCGCTTCCATAGCGGCTGTCCCGTCTGAGCGAGGCGGACTAGATAGCCACGGGCTCCAGACGGAAGCCCTGCCGGTCAACCTGTAGTACCCAGGCCTGGCTGTCCCAGTCGCCCAGTACGATGCGGCGGGCCTGGCGTCCGTTGAGCAGGAATTCATGCACCGCCGGACGGTGCGTGTGCCCGTGAACCATTATCTGCACGCCATGCCTGGCCATTAGCGGCGGCACCTCCTCTGGAGTCACATCGGTGATTTCGACGGGCTTTCGCAGTGTATGCATTCGGCTTTCCTGGCGCAGTCGTCGAGCCAGCCGGCGCCGAGTGGTCAGCGGTAGATGGCGCAGTATCCATAGCGATAGCGGGTTGCGCAGCCAGCGACGCAGGCGCATGTAGGCCTCGTCGCCGATGCAGAGTCTGTCTCCATGCGTCAGCAGGACCCGTTCGCCTCCGAGTTCGACGACGCTGGCATCGACCAGCAGCCTGCAGCCTGCCTCATCACAGAAGCGCTTGCCGATCAGGAAATCGCGATTCCCATGCATCAGAAATGTGTGGGTTCCGTGCTCGGCCAGTTCGTGCAGCGCCTTGGCGATGGAGTGGTGGAAGCGGCTCATGGCGTCGTCGCCGATCCAGGACTCGAAGAGGTCGCCGAGTATGTAGAGTGCTTCGGCCTTGCGAGCGCGTTCCTGCAGGAAAAGCAGAAACGCCCGGGTGATGTCCGGGCGTTCCTCTTCCAGGTGCAGATCGGAGATCAGCAGCGTGGTCATCGGGTTTATTCGACGATCTCGGCCTTCTCGATGATTACGTCGTCCTTCGGTACATCCTGGTGGCCAGCACGCGAGGTCGTTGCGACATTCTTGATCTTGTCGATCACGTCCATGCCTTCGACCACCTTGCCGAACACGGCATAGCCCCAGCCTTGGGTGGTCGGTGCGCTGTGATCCAGGAAGCTGTTGTTGGCGACGTTGATGAAGAACTGCGCGCTGGCCGAGTGCGGGTCCATGGTGCGGGCCATGGCGATGGTGCCGATCTCATTGGACAGGCCGTTGTTGGCCTCGTTCTTGATGGGCGCGCGGGTGGACTTCTGCTTCATGCCCGGCTCGAAGCCGCCGCCCTGGATCATGAAATTGCCGATGACACGGTGGAAGATGGTGTTGTCGTAATGGCCACTACGCACGTATTCCTCGAAGTTGGCCACGGTTTCCGGGGCTTTATCGGCGAATAGTTGCAGGGTGATAGTGCCGTGATTGGTATGCAGCTTGATCATGGGGGATTTTCCACTTGATGGGTGGTAAAGGCCTCGGAGGCACCGCCTGGCGTTGTTGCAGCGGGGTGTCTGTCGGGGGCTTGATGGGTTCGCTATCATAAGCGCTTTGCATTGGCCGGCCTACCCTGGCCGGCGCTGACATGTCCAAGGATCCCATGAGCAAGCCCGAGACTTCCGCCGCCGCCGCGAATTTCCTCCGCCCCATCGTCCAGGCCGACCTGGAGAGCGGCAAGCACGCCAAGATCGTCACCCGCTTTCCCCCGGAGCCCAACGGCTACCTGCACATCGGGCATGCCAAGTCGATCTGCCTGAACTTTGGTCTGGCCGAGGAGTTCGGTGGCGAGTGCAACCTGCGCTTCGATGACACCAACCCGGCCAAGGAGGATCAGGAGTACATCGATGCGATCAAGAGCGACGTACAGTGGCTGGGCTTCCGCTGGGCCGGTGAGGAGCGCTACGCCTCCAACTACTTCGACCGGCTTTACGAGTGGGCCGTGCATTTGATCGAGGCGGGCAAAGCCTACGTCTGCGACCTGTCGCCGGACGAGGCGCGCGAGTATCGTGGAAGCCTGACCGAGCCGGGTAGGAACAGCCCGTACCGCGAACGCTCGGTGGAGGAAAACCTCGATCTGTTCGCACGCATGAAGGCCGGTGAATTCCCGGATGGGGCCAAGGCGTTGCGTGCGAAGATCGACATGGCGTCCCCCAACATGAACCTGCGTGATCCGATCCTGTACCGCATTCGTCACGCCCATCACCATCAGACCGGCGACAAGTGGTGCATCTACCCGAGCTACGACTTCACGCATGGCCAGTCTGACGCCATTGAAGGCGTGACCCATTCGATCTGTACCCTGGAGTTCGAAGATCACCGTCCGCTCTACGAGTGGTTTCTCGACAACCTGCCGGTGCCCTGCAAGCCGCGCCAGTACGAGTTCGCTCGCCTCAACCTGAATTACACCATCACCAGTAAGCGCAAGCTCAAGCAGCTGGTCGACGAGGGTCATGTCAACGGTTGGGACGACCCACGTATGTCGACCCTTTCCGGCTACCGCCGCCGAGGCTACACCCCGGCATCGATCCGCCACTTCTGCGACCTGATCGGCGTCAACCGCGCTGGCGGTGTGGTCGACATCGGCATGCTGGAGTTCGCCATTCGCGAGGACCTCGACGCCAACGCCGCGCGTGCCATGTGCGTGCTCAAGCCGCTCAAGGTGGTGATCACCAACTACCCCGAAGGTCAGGTCGAGAACCTCGAGTTGCCGCGCCATCCCAAGCAGGACATGGGCGTTCGCGTGCTGCCGTTCTCCCGTGAGATCTACATCGATGCCAGCGATTTCGAAGAAGTCCCTCCGGCTGGCTACAAACGCCTGATCCCTGGCGGCGAAGTGCGCCTGCGCGGCAGTTACGTGATCCGCGCCGACGAGGCGGTGAAGGACGAAGCCGGTAACATCGTCGAGCTGCGCTGCTCCTACGACGAGAACACCCTCGGCAAGAACCCGGAAGGCCGCAAGGTCAAGGGAGTGATCCACTGGGTGCCGGCCGCCGAGAGCGTCGAATGCGAAGTGCGTCTCTACGACCGTCTGTTCAGTGTCTCCAACCCGGAGAAGACCGAAGAGGGCGGTAGTTTCCTCGACAACATCAATCCAAATTCGCTGGTGGTGCTCAAGGGTTGCCGCGCGGAGCCGTCGCTGGCCAACGCGGCGCCTGCAGAGCGCTTCCAGTTCGAACGTGAAGGTTACTTCTGTGCCGATCTGAAGGACTCCAAGCCGGGTGCGCCGGTGTTCAACCGCACTGTCACCTTGCGTGACTCCTGGGGGCAGTGAATGGCGCTTTCCATCTTCAGCACCCTGTCCAAGAGTAAGGACGAGTTCAAACCGCTGGAAGGCAACAAGGTGCGCATGTACGTGTGCGGCATGACTGTCTACGACTTCTGCCACATCGGTCACGCGCGGGTGATGGTTGCGTTCGACGTGGTCGCCCGCTGGCTGCGCCATCGCGGCTATGAGCTGACCTACGTGCGTAATATCACCGACATCGACGACAAGATCATCAAGCGTGCCAACGAGAACGGCGAGAGCTTCGATACCTTGACGGCTCGCATGATTGCCGCCATGCATGAGGACGAGGCGCGTCTCAACGTGCTGCGCCCGGACCTAGAGCCGCGTGCCACCGATCACATCTCCGGCATGCACAGGATGATCCAGACCCTGATCGACAAGGGCTACGCTTACGCGCCGGGCAACGGCGACGTCTACTACCGGGTCGGTAAGTTCGAGGGCTACGGTAAGCTGTCGCGGCGCAAGATCGAGGATCTGAAGATCGGCGCGCGCATTGAGGTCGATGAGGCCAAGGAAGATCCTCTCGACTTCGTGCTGTGGAAGGGCGCCAAGCCGGGCGAGCCAAGTTGGGAATCGCCTTGGGGGAGCGGCCGTCCGGGCTGGCACATCGAGTGCTCGGTTATGTCCACCTGCTGCCTGGGTGAGACCTTCGATATTCATGGTGGCGGTCCGGATCTGGTGTTTCCGCACCACGAGAATGAGATCGCCCAGAGCGAGGCGGCCACCGGCAAGCTGTACGCCAACGCCTGGATGCACGCCGGCGCGGTGCGCGTCGACGGCGAGAAGATGTCCAAGAGCCTAGGCAACTTCTTCACCATCCGCGAGGTGCTGGAGAAGTACCACCCCGAGGTGGTGCGCTACCTGCTGGTGTCCAGCCACTACCGCAGCCCGATCAACTACTCCGAGGACAGCCTGCGCGAGGCCAAGGGTGCCCTGGAGCGCTTCTACAACGGTCTTAAGGGCCTGCCGGACGCGGCGCCTGCCGGTGGCGAGGAGTTCGTCGCGCGCTTCGGCGCGGCGATGGACGACGACTTCAACTCGCCGGAAGCCTGCGCTGTGCTGTTCGAGATGATCCGCGAGGTCAACCGCCTGCGCGAGAGCGATCTGAATGCCGCCGCTGCGCTGGCTGCGCGTCTCAAGGAGCTGGCCGGCCTGCTCGGCGTGCTGCAGCTCGGCCCGGAGGCCTTCCTGCAGGCCGGTGCCGAAGGCAAGGTCGACGCCTCCGAGGTGGAAGCACTTATCGCCGCGCGTCTGCAGGCGCGAGCTGAGAAGAACTGGACCGAATCCGACCGCATCCGCGATCAGCTCACTGGCATGGGTGTGGTGCTGGAAGATGGCAAGGGCGGGACTACCTGGCGTCTTGTGGACTGAGAAAGGCTGAGTGAGGTCCGGGTAGGAAAAAGGCACCTTCGTGGTGCCTTTTTTGTGTCGCCGAATCTTGGGCTCGACTTATTTGTGCAAATGCTCGGCGGCGTACAGGGTGTTCTCCAGCAGGCAAGCGCGAGTCATGGGGCCGACACCGCCGGGAACGGGGGTGATCCAGCCTGCACGCTCGCAGGCGGTTTCGAACACGACGTCCCCGGTCAGCTTGCCATTAGCCTGGCGATTGATGCCGACATCTATGACGATCGCGCCTTCCTTGATCCACTCGCCTTTGACCAAGCCGGTGATTCCGGTGGCGACGACCACCAGGTCGGCGCGTCTGATATGGGCTTCGAGGTCCCGGGTGAAGCGGTGGGTCACGGTGGTCGTACAGCCAGCAAGCAGCAGCTCCAGCGCCATGGGGCGGCCGACGATATTGGAGGCGCCAACCACGACGGCGTCCAGTCCATGAAGGTCGATGCCGGTGCTTTCCAGCAGCGTCATGATGCCTTTGGGGGTGCAGGGGCGGAGCAGGGGAATGCGCTGGGCAAGACGGCCTATATTGTATGGATGGAAGCCATCGACATCCTTGTCGGGACGGATGCGCTCTAAAAGCTGAGAGGCATCGAGATGCTTCGGCAATGGTAGTTGCACCAGGATTCCATCGATGGACGGATCTTCGTTGAGATTGTCGATCAGGGTCAGAAGATCATCCTGGCTCGTATTGACCGGCAGGTCGTAGGCATGGGACTGGAAGCCTACTTCTTCACAATCCTTGCGCTTGTGGGCGACGTACACTTGGGAGGCCGGATCGTTGCCCACCAGGATTACTGCCAGGCCGGGCGCTCTTAGTCCCTGCTGGAGGCGTTCGGCGACACGTTGGGCGATCTCCTGGCGGAGGCTGGCGGCGATCGCTTTGCCGTCGATCAGTTTTGCGGTCATGACGCGTGCTTAACCATGGGAGTGTTAAAAGAGTGCTCATTGTCGCATGTGAAGAATAGTGGGCAAAGGCGATGGCGGGAGCAAATTCCTTCGGAATCCGCATCTTGCTGATTTGTTTAAAAAAGTTGTTGACGGGATGTCGGTGTCTCTTTAAGATTCGCCCCGCTTGCCGAGCACAGCCTGCTACAGGATGTGAAGCTGGTAGTAACAGCTTCTGATAAAGCTTAAAGTTTGCGCTCTGCTAAGAATGCAAATGAATAAGCGCCCGTAGCTCAGCTGGATAGAGCATCCGCCTTCTAAGCGGATGGTCGCAGGTTCGAGTCCTGCCGGGCGCGCCAAGAGCGGCTGGCACAAGCAATGAAATATGGTGGGCGTAGCTCAGTTGGTAGAGCACAGGATTGTGGCTCCTGGTGTCGTGGGTTCGATTCCCATCGTCCACCCCATATTCCAGAAAACGCCAGGCCACCTAGGTCTGGCGTTTTCGTTTGAAGGTTTGCCACGCGGATGTGGTGGAATTGGTAGACACACTGGATTTAGGTTCCAGCGCCGCAAGGCGTAAGAGTTCGAGTCTCTTCATCCGCACCACCTTATAAATCAAGGCGTTACGAGCTTCAAAGGCCGCACTCCTTGATGCACTGGAACTTCGGCGTAGCGAGAACGTGACACGCCATTCTCACGGTCCAAAACCGCTACCGCATCCCTGACCCTGGCTGGCGCCAAGTGCGCATAGCGTTCGGTCATCGTCACCGTGCTGTGACCCAGCAAATCCCTTACCTCTGAAAGCGGCACTCCTGCACTGATCAGGTGCGCAGCACAGGTATGCCTCAAGTCGTGAATCACGAAGTCCGTGATCCCAGCCTTTTGGCACGCCTTCTCGAAACCGACCCGCACGCTTACCACGCGCTCGCCGTTCGAGCGGCAGAATACCCATGGGCTGGCAGGGCAGTGTTTGGCCCGATACGCCATCCGCCCCTTAAGTGCGGCCAGTGCCCCTTCGTTGATCGGTATCGATCGACGCTTGCCTGCCTTGGTGTGCTGGCCCTCGAGGTAGATCAGCCTGTTGTGCAGGTCGACTCGGCGCCACTCCAGCCCCAGCATTTCCTCTTTACGACAACCGGTATTGACCGCCAGCCGGATGAAGTCCTCCAGGTTGTCTCCATTGCGTAGCGCTCGAGCCTCCCTGCACAGGGCCTCTACCTCGGCCCGGGTGATCCAGCGCACACGTCCCTCAGGTTCCCTGGCCTTCCTTCCCTTAACCGGGTTGGGCAGACCCCACTCATATTCCACGTTGCACCAGTTTATCGCCGCCGACAGCGCAGACAGCTCCCGGTTGATGGTCGCCGCTGAAGCGCCGGCCGCCATGCGCTGGCTGGTATATTCGCGGATCTGCTGCCCGGTTAGGTCGTTCATTACCTGGCCGGCGAAAGCCTCCCTCAATTTCTTCACTCGATGAGTGGTCGTTTCGTAGCTGCGCTGATGCTGGCTGGCGTGCTGCAGGTACGGAATGATCACCTCCTCGAAGCTCCGGGGCGGGTTAACGCCCCATTCCTTTTCCTTCCATGCATCGGCCCTGGCCTGCTGCTCTAGCGCCTTGGCCGCCGCGTGGTCTTCTGTCCCAGAAGAGCGTCTAACGTATTTTCCAGTTGGTAGCTTGTAGCTGATCCACCAGTAAGGCGAATCGTCTCTTTTGTACGGCATTCGTTTTCCTCCGGAACGCCGCTCGCGGTGCGCATACTAGCAGCGGCTTCCTGGTCGAGCATTGCTTCCAGTTTTTCGAGGTGAACACGCATGCTCCGGCCGCGCATACGGACAACAGGCAGGCGCCCATCGCTGGCCATGTTGTAGGCGGTTCGTGCGGACACGCTCATCAGCTCGGCTGCCTGCGCTACGGTGATCAGGCTCATAGGCAATATCTCCCTGCCCCGGCGCCGGCCGGGGAGTGGTGCTGGTGGGGTTGTGGCTAGTCGCTGCTCGCGCAACTGCTGGAGCTATCGCTGCTTGAGTAGCTGCTGTCGCTCGAACTGCAGCTGCTGCTAGAACCCCAGCTGCTACGGTGGCTGTCGTCGCAATGGCTGGGTGCCGAATCGTGCGTCCGGCAGTAGCTGCTGGGCGTGCTGATCGGATTGAGCGGGCTCAGCGGATGCAGCGGGTTGGTCAGGATGTCATCCTGGCGCGCTGTCGGACTGGGCGAGGAACTGCGAGAGGCTGCGGGCATCGCATTGCACCAGCGTGCTTCTCGCCTGATGGCGGTTGCCTCGGGAGGCTTCGGCTTGTCGCATTCGACCGCTTGCTTCTTGCGTCCGAACAGGGCGGAGAACAGTTTTTTGAGCATAGAAACTCCTCGCCACCCATGCTGGGCAGCGGTGTGAAGGGGGTAGGTGGGTTAGGGGAGTAGTTCGGCGGGGACGGCTACGGTATCGCCAAATTCA